>OGZX01000854.1_pt1 | contig 34385 bp, 23 predicted proteins | sample 1576881 | NCBI WGS metagenome assembly OGZX01 (sample SAMEA3541542, study PRJEB24748) | human gut metagenome | biome: human gut; feature: human-associated habitat; material: faeces | place: China | collected 2012 | reverse complement strand
ACAATTGTCGGCAGGCAAATACCTGCCGGAAAAAATCTGATTACATCCGAATAAATCGGGGAAAAGAAGCCGTTATTTCTTCATTACTTTGGAGAAGAACAAGTCATTCCCGGCAGTGATTTTTACTACATACATACCGGTCGCCAGCGAACTTACATTCACTTCGTTGCTGTTTCTGGCAACCTTAACCAGATCGCCGTTTATCGTCATATTAATACTGAAAGGCAGCTTGCCATCGGTTGCCTTCGAAGTGCGCAACAACTTCGTCCAGGTAGGGACGGAGAAGTCAGACTTTTTCAACGTAATAGCGTCCTGTGCGGAAAGTGGCTGTACGCCAGCCGTTAAAGAAACAAGTGTGGCAGCAATCAGAGACTGCACATTAAGAATGTAAACTTTTTTTCATACATAACTATATTTAGTGGATAAATGTATTTCCGCTACAAAAGTCCTCTAACTGCATTTCAACATAATGACTAAGGTGTTACAGGGAATGAAAATCCGGTTACATTTATATTTAGAAAAAGCATCTCTACAACAGTGTTAGTTCCATATTAATTGATAATTTTGCGGAGATAAAGACAATAAATACAAATATCATGTTGACAGCAATGATCATTGTGTTCCTGGCAGGGTATTTACTTATCGCATTGGAACATCCGCTAAAAATAAATAAGGCGGGAACAGCGCTCCTGACAGGGACAATCCTTTGGGTCTTATACACCTTCGGATCACCACAATTTATCCCGACGGCTTCCGCCGAAGAGTTTAAGCTTTTCTTAGACGCTTTCCCTTTCATGAGGGATTTGCCATACGCCGACCAATGTATCCGCTTCGTGATCGACCATCAGATACTGGACAGTATCGGCGAGATTGCCGAAACTTTGATCTTCCTGATCGGAGCGATGATCACTGTCGAACTGGTCGACTCGCACGGAGGCTTCATGTTTATCACCAACCGCATCACGACCAATAGCAAACGTAAACTATTATTCGTTATCGCTACCATAACATTCTTCATGTCGGCCGTACTGGACAACCTGACCACATCTATCGTAATGGTTATGCTGATCCGGAAACTAATCGGGAACTACAAGGAACGCTGGGTTTTCGGCAGCATCATTGTGATTGCAGCCAATAGCGGCGGAGCCTGGTCGCCTATCGGCGATGTGACAACCATCATGTTGTGGGTCAGAGGAAACATATCGACTTCGGCAACCATCCCGCATCTGCTTCTGCCCAGCATCGTGTCGGCATTGGTCCCGGTGCTGATCGTATCCCGCTATCTGCACGGAGAGGTGACGCCGCCCAACGCATTCGAGGAAAACAGGGACAACCTTTTATTAAAGGTATTGAAGGCGAATGAAAAGTTGGCGATTCTTTGCATCGGCGTGTTCTGCCTGCTGTTCGTGCCGGTATTCAAGACACTCACGCATCTGCCTCCGTTCATGGGTATTTTGATGGGAGTCGGAATCCTGTGGGTTTTCACCGAACTGATGTACCGGCGGATGCCGATCAACGAAGACCTGAAACTGCGCCTGTCGAAAGTGGTCAGCCGCATCGACGGGGCGACCCTGATGTTTTTCCTCGGTATCCTGCTGGCTGTAGACGCGTTGCGTTGCAGTGGCGTTTTGGGTAGCTTCTCTCTCTGGCTTGACGACACGATTGGAAATGTATATGCAGTCAACCTGATAATCGGGACACTTTCGGCCGTTGTCGACAACGTTCCGCTCGTCGCCGGCGCTATCGGCATGTACCCGATTGCTTCGGAAGCGATGGTTGCGACGGCAGCCGATCCGGTTTACATGGCTCATTTCGTGCAAGACGGCGTGTTCTGGCAGTTCCTTGCATACTGTGCCGGTGTCGGAGGCAGTATGCTGATCATCGGTTCCGCCGCAGGAGTCGTCGTAATGGGGCTGGAAAAGATCAATTTCCTCTGGTACCTGAAACGGATTTCCCTGCTTGCGATGGCCGGCTATCTGTCAGGCGCAGCCGTTTATATATTACAGAATATAATATTAGGTATATAGATGAGGACTTTATCATGATATGGGATTTCATTTTAAGGCTATTCGTAGCCGGTGTCCTGGGAGCCGTGATCGGACTCGACAGGGAATACAGGGCTAAAGAGGCCGGTTACCGCACTCATTTCCTCGTATCGTTGGGAAGTGCACTGATTATGATCGTTTCGCAATACGGTTTCCAGCAAATCATCCTGGAAGACAGCGTTTCGCTCGACCCGAGCCGTGTAGCGGCACAGGTCGTCAGCGGCATCGGTTTTATCGGGGCCGGCACCATCATCATACAGAAACAGTTCGTACGTGGTCTGACCACTGCCGCCGGGATCTGGGCAACGGCCGGAATCGGGCTGGCTTGCGGGGCCGGTATGTACGGCATCAGCATCGCTGCCACCATCCTCACGCTGGTCGGCCTGGAACTGCTGAGCGTTATCTTCAAAAGTGTAGGGATGAAAAGTTCGCTGATCGTTTTTTCCACGACAGAGAAAGATATTATTAAAAAGATTATCCCCGTCATATCCGAACGGGGCTATCTGCTCGCCTCTTACGAGCTAAAGGAGTTAAGCCATACGGCAACAAACACTTACCTCGTATCATTAGTCGTGAAAGCCAGGAAATATTCGGACGACAGCCCGCTCCTCTGGTTCACGGAAACATTCCCTGAGATAACGATCGAACGAATTGAGTAGGAAGAATGCCTGTCGGCGGGACAAGTTTTAGTATATTTGCCCCCGAATTATCATAACGAACATACAAATGAATATCATTTCCAAACTATTCAAGAAGAAAGAAGAAGAAACAACAGTCGCATCGAAAGGTTCCGTCGAGGAGTTTGTGACACTGATCCGCGTGTATTACCAGGCAGTGATGGCCGTACAATTAGGGATCACCAACCTCAACATACTGAACGATATGGCACTGTTCAAGCGGATGCTTAAAATCCCGACACAGAACAACAAGTTAGGAATCGCCGAGAAATCGCGTGCCCGCAAAATACTGATGCAGGAATACGGCTTGAACGAAAACTTCTTCAAAGAAATCGATGCTTCCATCAAAAAGAACTGCCGGACGCAGAACGACATCAAATCTTATTTCATCATGTACCAGGGATTCAACAACGACCTGTTCTCGCTACTGGACAACCTGATGCAATGGAAGTTCCGCTTTTCCATGCTGGTAAAGAAACTGTTATACGCCCAGACACAAAAGACCATCCACGAAATCGTAACCCGCTCGGAATGGAAAGAGGTCAGCGTGCAGAAAGTAGCCTGGAGAATACGGAAATACAAAGAGACACTCGGCTACTCGGAAGAATGGATGACCGATTTTGTCTACAATGTCGTGTTGATGGCAAAAGAAGATGCCAAGAGACAAAGGAAAGAAGATAAATAATGGAAAAGAGAGAGGTCGAGCAACATCCTTTAGGATTCTTCCTGCCGGAGAACACGAAGTTACTGATGTTAGGGAGCTTCCCGCCTCCGCGTGTACGCTGGTCGATGAACTTCTATTACCCGAATATCCAAAACGACATGTGGCGGATACTCGGCCTGATTTTCTACAATAATAAGGAATACTTTCTGGAAACAAAGAAGGCTTTCAGCGAAGAGAAAGCGAAAGCCTTCTGCCGGGAAAAAGGGATCGGGATCGGCGATACGGCGATGGAGGTGATCCGTCTGAAAGGCAATGCGTCCGACAACTTCCTTCAGGTTGTCACCCCGCTGGACCCGGCCGAAGTCCTGGCTAAAATCCCCGCATGCGAAGCGATCGTCGTAACAGGTCAAAAAGCAATGGACACACTGATTGCCATGCTGCCTCCGGTAGAAGAGCCCAAAGTCGGCTCTTATTCCCGGTTTACCCTGTCCGGCCGTATCTTCCGCCTCTACCGCATGCCCTCTTCCTCCCGGGCTTACCCGAAGCCATTGGAGGAAAAGGCCGCAGCGTATAAGGCTATGTTCGAAGATTTAAAGATGATATAAAGGATGATTTATCCGCAATGGAAATACCGGTTCACCAGTTCCAGCATTCCTTCGGTATGATCTTCGAGATCTTTGCGTAACGTCGTGTCACAATAACCTTCCAGTTTCTTGATGATACCGTCGATCATGCTCGGGCTGAACACATTATACTGCTCGAATATCGCCCTTTGCTGTTGCAGACGTTGAGCCGAAGCGACACAACTGTCCGGCAACTGCTCCAAAGACTCTAAGCGCGCCTTGTTTTCTTTCTGGTGGATATTCACATTCACATACGTCTTTTCCGCCACATCCAACGCATCCGGGATCTCGAATCCGTGACGGCAAGCGACTGCCAACCCTGCCAGCAATTGATAAAGATCGGCCGAACCGTCCGGCGAACGCATCTCGACCGTCTGCTTTTGTGTCGTATCGTAATGGCTGTCCGCCTCAAGCGGATTCGCCAGCGAACACATATCTTTCTTGGCAGCCCATCCCAACGGAACGCGCACCAAAACAGAACGGTTACGATCGCCCCAACAAATATTAGTCGGCGCCTCCTGATGGGGAACCAGACGGAAATAAGAAGTCGGATTGGTATTACCGAATGCCGTAATAGACGGTGCCAGCTTCATCATCCCGGCAATCGCCCGGCGGGCAGTTTCCGACAAAACGCCATCCTGCAACATCTGATTCTTTCCATCCTTCATAATGCGCATGTGAATATGTAAACCGGAACCGGCCTTTCCCGCCGTGATCTTCGGGGCAAAAGTAATGTCAAGGCCATATTCGTATGCCAGATTCCGGATCACCCATTTGGCAATCATCAACTGGTCGGCAGCGTCTTCCACTCTCGTCGGCAGAAACTCGATCTCATTCTGCTCGTATATCTTCCCGTTCAAGGTAAAATTACCCACTTCCGAATGTCCGTATTTGATCTGTCCGCCCGCCTGTGCGATATACTGCATACATTGCGTACGGAACTGGTTGAACTTTGCATACGGTCCTGATTCGTGATAGCCACGCTGGTCCGTAGCCGGGAAGAGTTCTTCCTCTTCTGCGATTACATAGTACTCCAACTCGCCCATCGCCTCGAACTCCATGCCGGTCACATCCGTAAAAGCCTTGCTTGCTTTGTGCAACGTATATTCAGGGGAACTTTCCAGCGGTTCTCCATCCTTATTAAAGAACGAGCACAACATACTCAAAGTCGGCAGTTCGGAGAAAGGATCGACAAACGCTGTCCGGAAACGCGGAATCACATACAGATCGCTACTGCCCGCCTCGATAAACGAGAAAAGGCTGGAGCCGTCCACACGCTCGCCGCAAGTCAGGATCGCATCCAGATAGGCCGCATTGTTAATCACAAAATTCAGCGTTTTCAACCGGCCGTCACCGGCCGGATACATAAAGTTCACCATCCGGATACCTTTATCCTTTATATAAGATACGATATCAGCCTTAGTAAACTCAGAAGAAGGTTTCTGAAGATGCTCAACCAAAAGGTTGGCGTTCATTTCTAATTCGTTTTTCATGTTTTTGTTGATTGATTTATGGAACACACAAAGATATTCAAAACATTCTCAATGTACAAAGCGAAGATTTCATATTAAGGGCTTGGTTATTCAAAATAATCTCTTACCTTTGCACCCGCAAACACGGAAGTAGCTCAGTCGGTAGAGCACTGGTCTCCAAAACCAGGTGTCGGGAGTTCGAGCCTCTCCTTCCGTGCCCTCTCAAGCAGTCATTTCGATTTCAGCAAACCTGCGATCTGTTCCCCCAATATAATATTCAGGATCTGGTCTTTCTTCTCACTTTCAATTTTTATCTGCAACACAGCCTCCGTCGACACCCCGTTTCCGGCTGCTGGGACATACTTTTCCGGAAATGTAATAATATCTATTACAGACACCTGCAACACCTTTGCAATTTGCAATAAGGTGCTATATTTTAGCTCTCGTTCTCCCGACATAATCAGGCTAAAACCAGCCTGTTTCATTCCGATTTGTGCGGCTATGTATTCCTGTGAATAGCCTTTACTTCTTCTTATCGCATCAATATTGTCTAATAACCTTTTCATAAGACCAAATTAACGATTTTTCAAGAACAATCGAAATACCCCCTGCAATATTTTATTGCAAATATTTTTGCATATATAACATTTTGTAATATCTTTGTCCCCGATTGAATTCATAACTATTAACAGAGAGTATATTTACTTTAAGACATACGATCCTTACTATAAAGTTGTTAACCGATAGAAAGAGAACCATGAGGTCAAAAAATTTTAAAGAACGACAACGAAGAAGAGAACAACTGGCTTATTGTAAATATTAAATAATCAAACGTAATGAATTTTCATGAAATATTGTTTCACTTAATACTTGTTGCCTATGATCACGTAAAATTTTAATTCCAATTTTTTAGCAGGACAGCAATGTCCTTATTGTTTTTTTAACCTTATATTCATTTAATCTCAAAAAACATGAAAAGATATTCTTTAAACCATCTTTTTAGGACGCTCGGCTGCTTTTTGCTTTGCGTCATGTTTACAGCTACAGCGTTCGCACAGCAAAAAACCATAAAAGGTACTGTAGTGGATGCTACCGGTGAACCTCTCATCGGTGTTAACGTTTCAGTAAAAGGGACTACAATCGGTATAATTACCGACATAGACGGTAATTATACATTGGAGGTACCCTCCAATTCGACTATCGTTTTTTCTTATATCGGCTACCAAACACAAGAAATAGCAGCCGGTAATCAATCTTCGATCAATGTAACTTTAAAAGAAGACACACAAAAACTGGAAGAAGTCGTTGTTGTCGGCTACGGTGTACAGAAGAAAGTAACCGTTACCGGTTCTGTTGCCAGTGTAACAGGTGAAGAACTAAAGGCTTCTCCGACGACCAACTTAACTAACGGTATGGTAGGTCGTATGCCAGGTGTGATCGGTTTCCAGACTGCTGACGAACCGGGTGGTGGCGGAACTACAATCCGTATCCGCGGTACAAACTCCTTGGGTAGCAACGATCCGCTGGTCGTAATCGACGGTGTGCCCGACCGTGACGGTGGTATGAACCGTTTGAATCCGACAGAAATCGAATCCATCTCTGTTTTGAAAGATGCATCTGCAGCTATCTACGGCGCACGTGCAGCCAACGGCGTAGTCCTGATTACCACCAAACGCGGTAAAGAAGGTAAGCCAGTCGTTTCATTCAACGCAAGCGCTGGTTTCTCGCAACCGACCCGTTTGCCGAAGATGACCAACTCATACGAATATGCCACGATGTTAAACGAAGTGCTTCCGGGTTCTTTCTCCGATGAACAGCTCGAAGGCTTCCGGACACACGCAAATCCGTGGAAATATCCGGATACAAACTGGTTCGACGAAATCGTCAAGACAGCTTCTCCCCTGTACCGTGCAGACATCGGTATTTCCGGTGGTACGGACAAAGTCAAATATTATGCCAACTTCGGTGCAAACGGTGAAGACGGTCTGTACAGAAACTCAGCCAACCGTTACGACCAGTACAGCTTGCGTACAAACCTGGATGTCAAGACCAGCCAGTATGTAGACTTCCAGCTCGGCGTGACCGCCCGTTTGGAAGACACTAAATATCCGGCTAAAAGTGCCGGCGATATCTTCGGTGCCGCCCGCCGTTCCCGTCCGGACCAAGTTGCATGGTGGCCGACAGGCGAACCCGGCCCGGCAGTTGAACGTGGCGACAACCCCGCCGTAACCAGTACAGACCTGGCCGGCTTCGACCACTACAAGAACCAATATATCCAGAACAACTTGTCGGTCAACGTAAAAGTGCCCTGGATCGAAGGCTTGACCCTGCGCGGTAACGCTTCTTACGACATCCATTTTGAAAACCGCCGCTTAATGAAAAAGCCGGTTTACCTCTACACATGGGATGGCACGAATGAAAGCAGCGAAGGATTGAGCGCCTCCAAACAGTGGTTGGACACTCCGCAATTGGAACGCAAACACAGCGAACAGCTCGGTTGGATGCTAAACGGATTGATCGACTACAACCGTACATTCGGACAACACACTGTAGGCGTAACGTTCGGTATGGAAGGACAGAAAAAGCAATATGAAGAAACATGGGCATTCCGTCAAGGTTTCATTTCCGACAGCAAACCGGAATTGAGCTTGGGAGGTGAAGAAGGCCAATCAGCAAGAGGTTATTCCTGGAAAGAAACCCGTTTGAACTACTTCGGCCGTGTGTCTTACAATTATCTGGAACGTTATTTATTTGAATTCGTTTGGCGTGCCGACGGTTCTTACCGTTTCCCGAAAGAAAACCGCTATGGTTTCTTCCCTGGTGTATCGGCTGCATGGCGCGTATCGGAAGAAGGCTGGTGGAAAGAAAATGTCCGCTTCATCGACTACTTCAAACTGCGTGGTTCTGTCTCACAGACCGGTAACGACGCCCTCGTAGACGGAGACGGTAACTACGACCACTCCATCCAGTATCTGACAACATACGCATTCAACAATGCCGGAACGACATTCGGCGGTGTAGAAAACAAACGTCTGTATCCGAGCCGTACTCCAAACCCGAATATCACATGGGAAGTCGGTACAACTTACAACGTCGGTTTAGACTTCAAATTCCTGCAGAACCGCTTAAGCTGGGAAACGGATGTATTCTATCACAAACGTACGAATATGTTGATCTCCCGTAACGCATCCCTGCCGGAAATCACCGGTATCACGCTGCCCCGTGAAAACTTGGGTGAAATGAAGAACCGCGGTTTCGAATCATTGGTTAGCTGGCAAGACAGAGTCGGTGAAGTAGAATACGGAGCATCCCTGAACATGACGTATGCAAGAAATAAAATCACCTTCTGGGATGAAGTACAGAACGTTCCTGAATACCAGTTCTCGACAGGCCGGCCAGTCGGCAGCCGTAACTTACTGCTCTATGTAGCAGACGGTATTTTCCATACGCAAGCCGAAATCGACGAAGCCCGTGAAAAAGGTCTGTTGTATTCAGACAACACCGTTCCCGGTGATATCCGCTTCAAAGATATGAACGGCGACGGCAAAATCGACGGTTTGGACCGTGTCCGTCCGGAGAAGAACCAGGAACCGAGATTCGTGGCCGGTTTGACACTGACAGCGAGATGGAAAGGTTGGGACGTGATGATGTTGTGGCAAGGTGCGACAGGTGCCGAAGTTTACATCGAAACTTGGTCCGGCCTGGTCGGTAACTTCCTGAAGAGCGACTTCGACAAACGCTGGACACCGGAAAATCCTTATTCCGAAGGCCCGCGTACTTGGGACCGCGAAAACCAGTATTGGATCAACAACGACAATACTTACTTCATGAGAAACGCCAACTACCTGCGCTTGAAAAATGTCGAGCTGGGTTACACGTTCAAATTAGAAGGGTTGAAAAAGGCTGGTATTTCCAACCTGCGCCTCTACGCCAACGGAACCAACTTGATCACTATCGACGGCGTCAAAGATGCAGACCCGGAACAGCGCGACGCCAGCTTAGGTGGTTATCCTTTGAGAAAAATTATCAACTTCGGAGTTCAAGCAACATTCTAAAATGTAATTATCATGAAAACAAGATTAAAATATATTTGCCTTTCGGTAGCAGCCGGACTGACGTTTTCACTCGGTTCATGTTCCGACTTCATGGATCTGACCCCGGAAGACCAGTATGATGAAACAACTGTATGGGCAGATGCCGATCTGACAAAAACAGTAGTCAACGATGTCTATTCGTATGTATGTGACATTGCACAGGAAGTAAACACCTCCGCCTGGACGGACGACGCCTTCTTTACACACGTGTACGGATGCCGCGACATCAACGAAGCAACCGTTTCCCCCAGTAACTTGGGCGCTTACGACCGTGACGACTGTCCATTCAGATGGAGCAAGCAATACAAAGGCATCTACCGTGCCAACTTGGTACTGGCAAACATCGACAATGTACCTGAAAAAACAGGTGTCAACCTGAGTACTCTGAAAGGGGAAACCTATTTCCTCCGCGCCTACATCTACACAGAGCTGCTTCGCGGTTTCGGTGGTGTGCCCATCGTCGACAAGGTATATAGCATCGAAGAGGCATCAGCTTTGGAATTGCCCCGTGCCAATGTAGGAGATGTGATGGATTTCATTTTGAAAGATATCGAGCAAGCAGTCAGCTTGTTGCCTGAACAGCAGACCGGAACCAATATGGGACGCGCCACAAAAGGTGCAGCCAAAGCATTAAAAGCCCGTTTGTTGCTACATATTGCCAGCCCATTGTTTGCAGACCGTTCTGTCAATACCTTGGCATGCAACCAATACACCGGCGACCGCCAGGCTTTATATCAACAAGCGTTAGATGCAGCCAAAGATGTGATCAACGACAGCAACTACTCTTTGATTGATTGTAATGCCGCCACTGTCAAAGAAATCGCATCCAAATTCCACGACATCATCATCACAAACAATGTTGAAACCATTTGGTCAAAACAGTATGTGAACAAAGACCTGAATGCCGACAACTGGGTTCGTAACCGTGTAGCCTTGCTGCATGGCCCGAACGGCTACCACAACTGGGCCGGAACAGCTCCGACACACGATTTGGCAATGGCATTTGAAACAGAAGACGGTTCACTTCCTGCAAACCTGTTCGCTCCCGGGGAAGAGACAAAAAGCAACCCTTATGCAAACCGTGAACCGCGTTTCTACGCTACGATCGGTTACGACGGTGCAGAATGGGGACGTCCCAGAGCTTCTGACGGAGCTGTGTTTGACGCAACTCCGCTGGGTAACCTGCAGTTCGGTTATTACGAGTTAAGCGAAGGTGGCAATAATGTCAATGCCATCTATTCGGTCGACGATGACAACAACCCCATCAAACAGGAAAAATTTAATGGTATGGTAGGTGTCGATACCCGCATGGGACAGATCGAAAACTGGAACGGAACATATACCGGTTATTTGGAAAAGAAACTGATCGACGGCTCTGTTGCAGCCAACGAACATAACTTCCAGACATGCCCGATGCCGTACCTCCGTCTGGCCGAAATGTACCTGATTGCAGCTGAGGCCTGCATCGAGTTGAACAAACTGGATGAAGCAGCCACTTATCTGGATGCCCTCCGTTCCCGTATCGGACGTCCGGACACAAAGGCGACTTTGACTGTCCGCGGCAAGGCTTTCAACCAAAACGACTTGCGCGAATTCATGCGTCATGAACGCCGTGTCGAACTGGCTTACGAACAATCCCGTTACTATGACCTACGCCGTTGGATGACTGCACCGGAAGCCGGAAACAAAAAACTGACGGGTATCACAATTGTCGGCCGTCTGAAACCGGGCAAGACCGCAACATTACCTTATGTGCATGACGAAGAAGTATACGACTATACCTGGACCGTCCTCAATCTGAACTATATTGAGAAACGTAAATGGGACAACAAGATGTACTTCGCGCCGATCAAGCTGGAAGAAACATTGCGTAATCCGGCGATTATACAGAATCCGTATTACGAATAAAAGCAAATCAAACGAAATACTGAATATCAAGGGGGCGGAAAGAATTTTCCGCCCCCTATTTTTTTAGGCCTGCGATTCTGGCAATGAAACAAATCCAACCCTTCTGCAATATTTATTGCAAATATTTTTGCATATATAATATTTTGTAATATCTTTGTCCCGAAATAATTCACAACTATTAACGGGAGATACGTTTACTTTAATAAAAAACGCATCTCATTACAAAGTTGTTAACCTAAAAAAAGAGTTCATTATGAAACCCGGAAAAGTCCAGTTACAGCTAAGCAAAAGCGTTGACAACGCATCACTTATCATTCAACCTCTAATTCAGAGGCATTTCCGAACTGCAAATATACATTTGCTCTTGATGAAGCTGAGAAAAACCGGCTTTCCTTACATAATATCATCTTCTTATTGTAAAACCTGCTTAATATCGAATAGTAAATTTTTCCAAAATAAATATTTCATTTAACACTTACAGCCTATGGTTATATAACATTCAGATTACAGTTTTTTAGCAGGACATCAATGTCCTTATTGTTTTTTTTAACCTTATATTCATTTAATAAAGAAAGAACATGAAAGACTCTTCTTTAAAAACACATTCCAGACGAGGTGGTGTGATAAGCATGTTAACCTTATTACTTTTCGTACTTTGTACAACCACCGTTTTTGCACAGCAAAAGACCATTAAAGGTACAGTAGTCGACGCCACCGGCGAACCGCTTATCGGTGTCAACGTATCTGTCAAAGGAGCTACAATCGGTATAATTACCGACGTGGACGGTAATTATACGTTGGAGGTGCCCTCCAACTCGACTATCGTCTTTTCCTACATCGGTTACCAAACCCAAGAAATTGCAGTCGGTAACCAATCCACAATCAATGTAACACTAAAAGAAGACACCCAAAACATCGAAGAAGTTGTTGTCGTGGGTTACGGTACACAGAAAAAAGTGACCGTTACCGGTTCGGTAGCCAGCTTGAAAGGTGAAGAACTGAAAGCCTCTCCGACAACCAACCTGACCAACGGTATGGTTGGACGTATGCCGGGTGTGATCGGTTTCCAACGCTCTGACGAACCGGGTGGTGGCGGAACGACTATCCGTATCCGCGGTACAAACTCATTAGGAAGTAAAGACCCGTTGGTTGTAATCGACGGTGTTCCGGGTCGTGCCGGAGGTTTGGACCGTATCAACCCCTCTGAAATCGAATCTATCTCCGTATTGAAAGATGCAGCCGCCGCCATCTATGGTTCACGTGCTGCAAATGGTGTAATCCTGGTTACCACGAAGAGAGGTAAAGAAGGAAAACCGACTGTTACGTATACAGGTAATATGGGATTCGGAACACCGACTCGCTTACCGGAAGTTTGTGACGCTTACGAATATTCCGTTTTGTTAAACGAGATTAGTACAAATGCCGGAGGTGCCCCCAAATATACGAACGAAGATTTGGAATTATTCCGTAACGGGAAAGATCCTTGGGGACACCCAAATACGAATTGGTATGACGAAGCTATCAAAAACGTATCTCCGCTATACCGTCACGACGTCAGTATCAGTGGTGGTTCCGATAAGTTTAAATTTTATTTGAACTTAGCAGCCAATGGAGAAGACGGCATTTATAAGAATTCGGCCAACCGTTACGACCAATACAGCGTCCGTGCTAATATCGATGCTAAGATCAATAAGTATATCGACCTTTCTTACGGGACTATCAGCCGTATGGAAATCCGTAATTATCCGACTTACGGAGCTACCGACATTTTCAGTGCCCTCGTCCGCAGTAAACCGAATCAAGTTGGCTATTGGCCTACCGGCGAACCGGGTCCGGATATTGAATACGGCCACAACCCTGTTGTTATGGGAACAGATGCTACAGGTAAGGATAATCAAAAAGATTACTATCTGCAGAATACATTAAAGATTAATATTAAGATTCCGGGTGTTGAAGGCTTAAGTCTTACAGGTAGCGGAACGTATGACAAATATTTCAAAAACCGTCATAAATTTTCAACCCCCTTTACCCTGTATTCCTGGGATGGTAACGAAGAACACAAACTGTCAGCAGGCCAAAAAGGGCCGGCAACTCCCGAATTAACAGAAGAACGGACAGACCAGACTTTCTGGATGGTTAATGCAATAGCAAATTATGACAGATCTTTTGGGCAGCATAATATCGGAGTTACAGTCGGTATTGAAGCTGAAAAAAGAGATGAGAATTTTGTAGGAGCATTCCGTAAATATTTCTTATCTACATCAAAAGAAGACATGGATTTGGGAGGAGTAAGCGAAATGTCAAACAACGGTAAAGCTTGGAAAGAAGCCCGCTTGAACTATTTCGGACGCGTTTCTTACAATTATATGGAACGTTATTTGGTTGAATTCGTTTGGCGTGCAGACGGTTCTTATCGCTTCCCAAAAGAAAAACGTTACGGTTTCTTCCCCGGTGTATCTGCTGCATGGCGTGTATCGGAAGAAGGCTGGTGGAAAGAGAATGTACGTTTCATCGACTACTTCAAACTGCGTGGATCCGTTTCACAGACAGGTAATGACGCACTTGTCGATACAGATGGAAATTTAGACCGTTCAATCCAATATCTGAATACATATAAATTCTCCGGATACTATCTGTATGGAAATACATACGACCCTTATTTGGAACCGACTCGTACACCGAACCCCAATATCACATGGGAAGTCGGTACAACTTACAATGTCGGTGTAGATTTCAAATTTCTACAGAATCGGTTAAGCTGGGAAACAGATGCATTTTATCATAAACGTACAAATATGCTGATCTATCGTAATGCATCTCTACCTCAAACCTCCGGTATTACATTGCCGCGTGAAAACTTAGGTGAAATGTGTAACCGTGGTTTCGAATCATTAATCAGTTGGCAAGACCGCGCGGGTAAAGTAAACTATAACGCATCTGTTAATATGACTTATGCCAAGAATAAGATTCTGTTCTGGGACGAAGTTCCCGGCGTACCCGAATATCAGAGATCAACAGATCACCTCGCCAATACAGACCTGTATTATGTATATGACGGTGTATTCAAAGATCAGGCTGAAGTCGATGCAACTCAAGCCAAGTGGAGCGGAGCACGCCCCGGTGATATCAAATTCAAAGACGTAAACGGTGACGGTAAGATCGATGCAGATGATAGAGTTCGCAGTAACAAAAACTCTGAACCGAAATTTGTAGCCGGCGTAACATTAGGTGCCAATTGGAATAATTTCGATCTGATGATGTTGTTCCAGGGAGCTGTAGGCGGTGAAACTTATGTTTGGCGTGAACGTGCCGGTGAAGCCGGAAACTTCTACAAAGAAACATTTGAAAACCGTTGGACACCGGAAAACCCAAGCAGTGTTCATCCGCGTATATTCAACCGTGAAAACGAATATTGGGTTTCAAACAGAAACACCTATTATTTGAAAAACACAGACTACCTGCGTTTGAAGAACGTCGAACTCGGCTATACATTCAATTTCCCGCGTATAGTCAAAGCCGGTATTTCAAATCTGCGTGTTTATGTAAATGCAACCAATCTGTTCACAATCGACGGCGTCAAGGTACAGGATCCGGAAGCAAACGACACGGGTCGTGAATATCCGCAAAGACGCGTAATAAACTTTGGTGCGACTATTACATTCTAAATTTAAGACATTATGAAAAATATTAAAAACATATTATTCGCTTTAGCGTTTGGATCTACGATATCTTTAAGTTCTTGTTCGGACTTTATGGATGTTTCTCCAAGTAACGAATATGAAGAAGAAGAAGTATTTAGTTCTGCCGGATTGACTCAAGCTCTCGTAAATCAAGTATATACGTATGTAAAAGACGGAGCAAAAGAACATACGACAGACGGTTTGACTGATGACGCTTATTTCACTCATAACTACGGACAAATCGCCGTAAATGAAGCAAACATTTCCGAGAGCGATGTCCAATGGTTTGATAATGGGAACTGCCCATTCAGATGGTCAGACCGGTATAAAGGCATCCGGTATGCCAACTTGATCATCAAAAACATCGGCAATGTTCCACATGATGACAAATACGATCTGAACCAGATCAAAGGTGAAGCACATTTTCTTCGTGCATGGTTATATACCGAATTAATGAGAGGATTCGGAGGAGTACCTTTGATATCCGAAGCCGTTGCCGACATGAACGATGTGGAAGCGATGAAGCAACCGCGTAATACAATCAAGGAATGTCTGGAATTCATTTTAGAAGATTGTAAATTAGCTGAAGCTAATTTACCGGAAACGGTTTCAGATGCTAATCTCGGACGTGCCACCAAATATGCAGCGACCGCACTAAAAGCAAGAGTTCTATTACATGTAGCCAGTCCTTTGTACGCAGATCGTACAGTCAACACATTGGCCTGCAACCAATACGACGGCGACAGGGCTGAACTATATCGCCAAGCAAAAGCTGCCGCAGACGAAGTTATCAATAGCGGATTGTACGAATTGCTGGATTGCCGCGGAGGTATCAATACTGAAAGGGCTACTAAATGGAATAAGATTATTACAACAAACAACAAGGAACAAATTTGGACACGCCAGTTCGGTATGCTGTCAATGACAGGTATCGACCGTAACTGGATTCCTTTGCAACACGGCCCGAACGGTTACCACAACTGGTCAGGAACAACACCGACACAGGATTTGGTAATGGCATTCGAATATGAAGACGGAACAATCGGTACAGGTATGACAAAGCCGGGAGACAATCAAATAGGCAATCCTTATAATGGCCGTGAACCACGTTTCTATGCGACTGTAGGTACTGACGGTAACGAATGGGGACGTCCTCGCCCTGCTGATGCCAAAGGCTTGGATCCGACACCACTGGGACGCCTGCAATGCGGTTATTATGAAGTGACAGACGGAGATGCCACCATAGAAATCAGCTTGCCCAACGGTAACAAAGTGACTTTTAAAGGCATGAACGGTATCGATACACGTAAAGGCCCGATCGAAGACTGGAACGGTTCTTGGACAGGTTATTATGAACGTAAGCTGATTGATCCGACTGTTGACGGACAAAATTATCCTCAAACAGTGCCTTGGACATTTTTACGTTTAGCTGAAATGTATATGATTGCAGCAGAAGCATGTGTTGAATTGAATGACTTGGAAGGCGCAGTCAAATATCTGGATGCCCTTCGTGGACGTATCGATATTAAGCCGACAAAAGAAGCTCTGACAGCCCAAGGAAAAGCATTCAACCAAGCTGATATGCGTGAATTTGTCCGCCATGAACGCCGCGTTGAATTTGCTTACGAAGGTTTCCGCTATTTTGATGTTCGCCGTTGGATGATCGCCCCGGAAACAAACAACAAGGAGCTGACCGGAGTCCTTGTCTTTGCAAGGTTGAAACCTGGCAAAACCGCCAACAAACCATATATCCACAACGAAGACACATGGGATTATCATTACTACATCCAAAGTCTGAAATTCCGTGAAGATCGTAAATGGAAAGATAAGATGTATTTCGCACCAATCAAACGTGACGAAATCAATCGTAATGAATTACTGGTTCAGAATCCGGGAATGGAATAATTTTTAATAAAGAAAGTGAGGAGACTGATTCTTCCTCACTTTCTCTTTTATCAACCTAAAAATCCCGGCTGATAGTGAAGTCAGTCGGGATTTTATTCTCTGTAAACTTGTCAAGATCTTCAGAGGGTCTGCTCGATAACCCGAGCTGTACGTTCTATTTTTCCGCTGATGTCACGGAGTGCTTGTAACAATAAAACAGTTAACCATCATCCTTAAATACAAATATTTAAATTAAATTTAAATCATAACCGAGTCCGAACCACATTCCGGAATTTTATGTTTTATTGCAAAACATAAAACAACACAATCCACCAGACAAACCATAACACGCTTAAAATACAATCTTTACTAACTTAAACCTATCGATATCGGTAATTACAACCCGCAATAAAGAATTGCAAACATAAACATTTTTATACATTTATTTTGATACTACTAGCTTTTTGCTCACATTTGTTCCGGATTTAAGTTTTTAAATGTTAACCTAAAAATTAAGTTTTATGCGACCAGGTAAAGATTCTTTCATACAATTATCATTCACACATACATGTCTAATTAAACAATTATTGCCTATGAGAACATAGTTCTATCATTTATTTACCAAACGGATAAGTCATTATCCAGAATGTTTTTAACCTTATATTCATTTAATATCACAAAAACATGGAAAGATATTCTTTAAACCATCTTTTTAGGACGCTTGGCTGCTTTTTGCTTTGCGTCATGTTTACAGCGACGGCGTTCGCACAGCAAAAAACCATCAGAGGTACTGTTGTGGATGCGACCGGTGAACCCCTCATCGGTGTTAACGTTTCAGTAAAAGGGACTACAATCGGTATAATTACCGATATCGACGGTAATTATACGCTGGAGGTACCCTCCAATTCTACTGTCGTTTTTTCTTATATCGGCTATCAAACACAAGAAATTGCAGTCGGTAATCAATCATCGATCAATGTAACGCTAAAAGAAGACACACAAAGACTGGAAGAGGTCGTAGTAGTCGGTTACGGTGTACAGAAAAAAGTAACCGTTACTGGTTCTGTGGCCAGTGTATCCGGTGAAGAACTAAAGGCTTCTCCGACAACCAACCTGTCAAACAGTATTGTCGGTCGTATGCCGGGTGTCATCGGGTTCCAGACTGCTGACGAACCGGGTGGTGGCGGAACGACAATCCGCATCCGCGGTACAAACTCTTTAGGTAGTAATGACCCGTTGATTGTTATCGACGGTGTGCCCGACCGTGACGGTGGTATGAACCGTTTGAACCCGACGGAAATCGAATCTATCTCCGTTTTGAAAGACGCCGCCGCTGCTATCTACGGTGCCCGTGCTGCCAACGGTGTAGTCTTGATTACCACCAAGCGCGGTAAGGAAGGCAAGCCAGTTGTTTCATTCAATGCAAGCGCAGGTTTTTCGCAACCGACCCGCATACCGAAGATGGCTAATTCATACGAATATGCCACGATGTTGAACGAAGTGCTTCCGGGTTCTTTCTCCGAAGAACAGCTCGAAGGATTCCGTACACACGCTGACCCGTGGAAATACCCGGATACCGACTGGTTCGACGAAATTGTCAAAACAGCTTCTCCGCTGTATCGGGCTGATATAGGCGTATCCGGCGGTACGGACAAGGTTAAGTATTATGCCAACTTCGGCGCAAACGGTGAAGACGGTCTGTACAAAAACTCCGCTAACCGCTACGACCAGTACAGCTTGCGTACGAACTTAGACGTCAAAACCAGCCAATATGTAGACTTCCAGCTCGGAATAACAGCCCGTCTGCAAGACACCAAATATCCGGCTAAAGGTGCCGGCGATATCTTCGGTAATGCACGTCGTACCCGTCCGGACCAACCGGCATGGTGGCCGACAGGAGAACCCGGACCGGCTATCGAACGTGGTGACAATCCGGCTGTAACCAGTACAGACCTGGCCGGTTTCGACCACTATAAAGACCAGTATATCCAAAACAACCTGGCCGTAAACGTCAAAATACCCTGGATCGAAGGTCTGACATTACGTGGTAATGCATCTTATGATATCCATTTCATGAATCGCAGAAAAATGGAAAAACCTGTTTACCTGTATTCTTGGGACGGTGTAAACGAAGACAGCTCCGGATTGAGTGCCTCCAAGCAGTGGATGGATGCTCCGACTCTGGAACGTAAACACACCGAGCAACTCGGCTGGATGGTTAACGGCCTGATCGACTACAACCGCACATTCGGACAACATACATTCGGTATAACATTCGGTATGGAAGCCCAAAAGAAACAATATGAAGAGACATTCGCCTATCGCCAGGGGTTCATCTCCGATGCAAAACCGGAACTGAACTTAGGTGGCCAAGATGGCCAGATGGCAAACGGTTACTCATGGAAAGAGACTCGTCTGAACTATTTCGGTCGTGTATCTTACAACTATATGGAACGTTATCTGCTCGAATTCGTTTGGCGTGCTGACGGTTCTTACCGATTCCCGAAAAATGAACGTTACGGTTTCTTCCCTGGCGTCTCTGTTGCATGGCGCGCATCCGAAGAGGGATGGTGGAAAGAAAATGTCCGCTTCATCGACTACTTCAAACTGCGTGGTTCTGTCTCACAAACCGGTAACGATGCCCTTGTGGATGCAAGTAACAACTACGACCACTCTATCCAGTATCTGACAACATACGCATTCAACGGTAACGGTACCGTATTCGGTGGCGCTGAAAACAAACGTCTGTATCCGAGCCGTACCCCGAATCCGAATATCACGTGGGAAGTCGGTACGACTTACAACCTCGGTTTGGACTTCAAATTCCTGCAGAACCGCTTAAGCTGGGAAACGGACGTATTCTATCACAAACGTACGAATATGCTGATCTCCCGTAACGCATCCCTGCCAGAAATTACCGGTATCACGTTGCCGCGTGAGAACTTAGGTGAAATGAAAAACCGCGGTTTCGAATCTTTGGTCAGTTGGCAGGATAAAATCGGTGAAGTTGAATACGGAGCATCTCTGAACATGACGTATGCAAGAAACAAAATTACTTTCTGGGATGAAGTGCAGAATGTTCCTGAATACCAGTTCTCAACAGGCAGACCGGTAGGTAGCCGCGATCTGTTGTTCTATGTAGCAGACGGTATCTTCCATACCCAGGCAGAAGTAGATGAAGCACGGGCAAAAGGTCTGTTGTATTCAGACAACACCGTTCCGGGTGATATCCGTTTCAAAGATATGAACGGCGACGGTAAAATCGACGGTTTGGACCGTGTCCGTCCGGAGAAGAACCAGGAACCGAGATTCGTGGCCGGTCTGACACTGACAGCAAGATGGAAGGGTTGGGACTTGATGATGTTATGGCAGGGTGCAACAGGTGCCCAGGTGTACATCGAGACTTGGTCCGGTTTGATCGGTAACTTCCTGAAGAGTGACTTCGACAAACGTTGGACACCGGAGAATCCATACTCGGAAGGACCCCGTACCTGGGACCGTGAAAACCAGTATTGGATCAACAACGATAACACCTACTTCCTGAGAAACGCAGATTACCTGCGTCTGAAAAACATCGAGTTAGGCTACACCTTCCGTCTCGAAGGGCTGAAGAAAGCGGGTATTTCCAATCTGCGCCTCTATGCAAACGGCAGTAACCTGTTGACCATCGACGGTGTAAACGATGCCGACCCGGAACAGCGTAGTAAAGACTTAGGGGATTATCCTTTGAGAAAAATCATCAACTTTGGAGTTCAAGCAACATTTTAAAACGTAATAATTATGAAGACGAAACTAAAATATATATGCCTTTCGGCAGCAGCCGGGCTGACACTTTCGTTCAGCGCTTGTTCAGACTTCATGGATCTGACACCGGAAGACCAGTATGATGAAGCAGCCGTTTGGGCGGATGCCGATCTGACCAGAACGGTTGTCAATGATGTCTACTCGTATGTGTGTGACATCGCACAAGAGGTAAACCCCGCTGCATGGACAGACGATGCATTCTTTACACACGTGTATGGATGCCGTGATATCAACGAAGCGACCGTTTCGCCCAGTAACCTGGGAGCATACGATCGTGACGACTGTCCATTCAAATGGAGCAAACAGTACCAAGCAATCTATCGTGCCAATCTGGTATTGGAGAATATAGACAACGTACCCGAAAAAACAGGTGTTGACTTAAATATACTGAAAGGGGAAACCTATTTCCTCCGGGCCTATATCTACACGGAAATGCTCCGTGGTTTCGGCGGTGTGCCTATCGTTGACCATGTGTACAGCATCGAAGAGGCTTCCGAAATGAGCCTGCCACGTTCCAGTGTAGCCGAAGTAATGGATTTCATCCTGAAAGATATCGAACAAGCCGTCAGCTTATTGCCGGAACAACAGACCGGTACAAACTTTGGCCGTGCGACCCGTGGGGCAGCCAAAGCATTGAAAGCCCGTTTATTACTGCATGTTGCCAGTCCGCTGTTCGCAGACCGTTCTGTCAATACGCTGGCATGCAACCAATACACCGGCGACCGCCAGGCTTTGTACCAGCAAGCATTGGATGCCGCTAAAGATGTAATCAATGACGGCAACTACTCGCTGATCGACTGTAATGCGGCTACAATCAAGGAAATCGGAGAAAAATTCCACAACATCATTATTTCGAACAACGAAGAGACAATCTGGTCCAAACAGTACATCAACAAAGATAAGGATGCAGACAACTGGGTTCGTAACCGCGTAGCCCTGTTGCATGGTCCGAATGGATACCACAACTGGGCCGGAACAGCTCCGACACATAATTTGGCTATGGCGTTCGAGATGGAAGACGGAAAAGTCCCGACAACCTTCCTGAATGCCGGTGAAGAAACGACTGTAAATCCATATTTGAACCGTGAACCGCGTTTCTATGCAACGATAGGTTACGACGGAGCAGAATGGGGACGCCCCAGAGCTGCTGATGGAGCCGTGTTCGACGCGACTCCGCTGGGTAACCTGCAATTCGGCTACTACGAATTGAGCAGTGGCGGCTCGGAAGTCGACGCGATACAATCAGTGGACGATGATAACAATGCCATCAAAAAGCAAAAATTCAATGGTATGGTAGGTGTAGATACCCGTATGTCCAATATCGAAAACTGGAACGGAACATACACCGGCTATCTGGAACGGAAATTAATTGACGGTACGGTAGCTGCTACCGAACATAATTACCAGACCAACCCGATGCCCTACATTCGTTTGGCCGAAATGTACCTGATTGCTGCCGAGGCCTGCATTGAGCTGAACAAACTGGATGAAGCAGTCACCTACCTGGATGCCATCCGTTCCCGTATCGGACGTCCGGACACAAAGGCAACTTTGACTGTCCGTGGAAAGGCTTTCAACCAAAACGACTTGCGTGACTTCCTGCGCCATGAACGCCGCGTCGAACTGGCTTACGAACATTCCCGTTACTACGACCTGCGCCGTTGGATGACTGCTCCGGAATCAGGCAACAAGAAGTTGACGGGTGTTACGATTATCGGTCGTCTGAAACCGGGCAAGACCGCAACATTGCCTTATTTGCATGACGAAACGGTATACGACTATACCTGGACTGTCCTCAACCTGAATTACATTGAGAAACGTAAGTGGGATAACAAGATGTACTTCGCTCCTATCAAACTGGAAGAAACATTGCGTAATCCGGCAGTGCTGCAGAACCCTGGTTTCGAATAAAACCGGTTAGCCGATATTATAAACAAGGGGCAGGGAAATTTCTCTGCCCCAATTAATCTTAAAATATGGTTTATATGAATAAATGTTTCTCTAATAAAGATGATAATATCTTCCGCATAGCCCGCCACCTAATAATAAATAGCAGCTACACTGATAATCTTGGTCTATACGACGGAAAAATGGGAATTCTAATTTTCTTCGCCCACTTCGCACGGTATGCTCAAAAGAAAATTTACGATGATTTTGCGGGGAAATTATTAGACGAGATTTACGCAGAAATCCATACGGAGACTCCCATCAACTTCAAAAATGGACTGTGCGGTATCGGTTGGAGTATGGAATATCTCCTTCAGAACAACTTTTTAGAAGGAAACTCCAATGAAGTTCTTGCAGGGATCGATGCTAAAATAATGGAACGCGATCCCTTATATCTCTGCGATAAGAGCTTTGAAACTGGAGCTGCCGGTATACTCTTCTATATAATAACCCGATTATTTTCACCAAAAAGAAAAAAAGAAGATATCCCTTTTACCCCATCCTATTTAGAGAGCTGGCATAAGGTGGCCCAAGCGGAATGCACGCAACAAACCGATTTAGGCCATTTCAGTTCGTTATTTATGAACTGGATAAAACACGAAGACATCAAATTCACAGTCAACAAACTGTTACCCAATATTATACTTTCATCCGTTCCTATGATGGATGAAGAGTTTATCTATTTACCTTTCGGATTAAAAAACGGAAGTGCCGGTATCGGACTTAAAAATATACTGTCATGATACAACTATTCATTTTCAACGAAATAAGCCGGGCTGCCATATATGGCATCGGAACTTATATACAGCAACTTATTGCCTGTTTGGATAATGAGTTCCAAATCAATATTGTCAATTACTATTCGGACAAACCCGAATTTACCATTATACAGAACAACAATATACGGGAATTCTACATACCCCGTAATCAACTAAAATATACGGAAGGCAAATGTGATGAGACCTATTTTATCAATAGTGTCTACCTGCTATCCGATTTCATCGATCCTGAAAACAAGATTATATTCCATTTTAATCATTTCCGGTACGAGAAAATGTTTACTTTATTAAGAGAATATTGGCCGAATTGTAAAATTATATTGGGTATCCACTATTTCAACTGGTGTTTTCCTCTAAATGGAAACACGCAGTTCTTCAGGGAGATTATATATAAAAATTCGAATGAACTGACTGAAACAGTAGAAAAGGAGACCCTGACAACATATAAACAAGATGTCGCTTTCCTGAAAAGTGCAGATCATATTATCTGTTTGGCTCAATATGCCAAGAATCTTCTGATTTCAGATTACCAGATTCCAGAGAACAAACTATCATTAATCTATAATGGATTAAAAGATGAAACAATATTTCTGACACTGGATGAGAAAAAAGCATTCAAAAAGAGACTATACCTCAGTCCGGACGAGAAAATTATATTGTCCGTAGGAAGATTAGATGAAATTAAAGGGGTTGATTACCTGATACAGGCTTTTAAAAAGTTACTTCAAGAAAGGGATGATTGCCGTCTTATTATTATCGGTGACGGAGAATACTCCAAGTGCTTACAGGAATGTAAAGAAGATTGGGGGAAAATACTGTTCACCGGAAAACTATCAAAACAAGAACTATACCAATTCTATCAGATAGCGGATGTCGGCGTCATGCTGTCCAAACATGAACAATGCAGTTTCGTCGCAATCGAAATGATGATGCACGGGATTCCTATTATTGCCAGCGATTCCACCGGATTAGACGAGATGGTCTCTGACAGAGTAAACGGATATAAAATAAAGACGATTGAAAATCAAGACAAAGTAACCTTTGATATAGATGCATGTTATCAGCTATTATCACTGGCTATCAAGAACAAAGACGAAGAGGCATTGAGAAAAAAGTGCCGACAGCAATACGAAGCAGTCTATTCGTTAGACTGTATGAAAGAGAAAATGCAAACTTTATATCAAACAATATAATCATATAACGATCATGAGATTTGACAATTTCTACAAAACAGTATATAAAGAGTTATCTAATAAGGGATTCCATATTACATTAGAAGGTGTAAAAAGACAATTATTACAGCATCCTTTTTATCCAAGTATACAAACAGTTACCGATTACCTAACCGATCTGGACATTCCTAATACAGTTGTCAGAATCAATTTTGAACAACTGAAAGATGCCCTAACAGAAGCAAATATTATCGTTCTGCTAAAAGACGAAGAAGGAGATAATTTACTATGGATAAAAGAGATCAATAAAAAAAACGTAACTTATTCGGATGGAAAATCAGATTCTGTTGATACCTTTCTTTCCCAATGGGCTGAAGTTGCTGTTTTGTTACAAATCGAAAAAGAAGAGGCTGAAGAAGATTTTGAATATCATAATGAAGTCACAAAACGCAGTCGTAACCTGCGGCTTATTATGATTGTCGGTTTCATATGTATACTTATAGGGTACAGTATAGTCCATATTGCCGAACCATCCACTATCTATTCCCTAATACCAAAAATCGGCGGTCTTATCTTTTCCCTCTTATTGATAGCAATGGAGTTGGGCTTTAAAATAGCTGCAACAGAAAAATTATGTTCCATCAGTACCGGAAACGGATGTGAAAAAGTAACCCATTCCAGAATGTCATCTATTACACAAAATATCAAACTTGCGGATTTAGGATTGATCTATTTTACCACAACTATCCTTTTTCAGTTGTCGGGAAAGATACATGTATTGGCAGGTATAGCCTTACTATGTATTCCTTTCATCATTGTTTCCATTTTATATCAGACATTTAAACTAAAAGTATTCTGCCCATTATGTTTAAGCGTAATGATTATGCTGGTACTCGATATTTTAGTCTACTACTTTGCCGGTATTTATACAGTTTCCCTAATCAAACAAATATCCATAAGCAGTCTGATCGGACTATTGGGTACAGGATTATTCATTTCCGGCGGTTGGTTTATCCTGAAAAAACAGATTCAAAATAAGAATTCATTTGAGAATTATCAATATCAATATTCCCGGTTACTCCGTAGTCCGGAGCGAATCCGAAGTCTGGTTCAATATCTTCCGAAAGAAGATGTAGGACATCAGGAAAATGAAATCTTATTAGGAGATAAAAATGCAGAGCTACTAATTACAGAAGTGATGAATCCTTATTGTTCGCCTTGTGGAGATTCAATGAGGAAAATAGCCCAATTATTGAATATATATGAGACAGGATTGCAATTCCAGGTTCTATTTATATCCAAGAAAAGTGATCGGGAAAGATGTAACCGAATTATTACACATTTACTGTCATTTGCACAAAAGCATAATCCTCAAGAGACAATGGCTGCTTTATTAGATTGGTTTAAATCCATGGATTATAATGAATGGGCCAAACAGTTCCCAATAAATAATTCTATTTCGGAAGAAGTACTAAACCGTTACTTGAATATTGGAAAAGAGCTTCAAATCAGTCATACTCCAGCATTATTTATTAACGGAAAACGAATGGCATCAGAATTAGGTCTAAAAGATATACGGTATTTTATTGAAGACGAATTACCTATAGTTTAAAAATATTTTTGCAAAAATCCCAAATCGTAAACGGGTCAGTTACGATACTGAAAAAGCTCCAGTTATAGAGCTTTACAAACTTTTTAATTTATATATTATGAAAAAAGTTGAATTCATGAAGTTAAATCTTCAACAAGAAAACATTCTTTCTAAAGAAGAGAGAAAAGAAGTATTAGGAGGCTATCAGTGCTATGTACGGTGTGGAAGCAGCGTAATAGTAACAGGTGCAAATAGTTGTGCAGAACTACAGCATATCTGTGGTCCTTATGACAAACCTTCTTGCTGTGTTTGTAACGGTTCTTGTTAAGTCAAGCGAGTCTTAATGTATTTATGTCATTTCCTCGCTACCGACAACTCGACTCAATGGATTGTGGTCCCACCTGTCTTCGTATGATTGCAAAATACTACGGAGGTAGTTATTCTATGCAATTTCTGCGAGAACGGGCTTACATATCCAGAGAAGGAGTATCGATGGAGGGAATCATCAATGCAGCTGAATCTATCGGTTTTCGGACACTCGGAGTAAGAATTACGGTAACGCAATTAATCGACGAGTGTCCGTTACCTTGTATACTCCATTGGAATAAAAATCATTTTGTTGTATGCCATAAAATAGAAAAGAAAAAAGGCATTAACCTTTTCCATATTGCAGACCCCGGAACTTTAACTCCTGTCATCTATACAGAAGAAGAATTTTCCAGATGCTGGATCAATACAGAGGTAGGAGGAAAAGAAGCCGGGTTAGCTCTGCTCTTGGAACCATCTCCCGAATTCTACAAAATGTCAAAAGGGCATGCTGATAGTAAACAACGACTAAGTTTCTTTTTTAAATACCTGACTCCCTATAAAAAAGAACTATTCCAGCTTGTTGCCGGAATGCTTGTTGCTAGCGGATTACAGCTAATCGTACCGTTTCTAACCCAGGCATTAGTCGATAAAGGTATAAAAAACAGCAATCTAAACCTCATCACTCTTATTTTAATAGCACAACTACTGATATTTCTCGGCGGACTATCAGTCGATTTTGTCCGTAACCGTATCCTTCTATATACCAACACAAAAATAAACATCACCCTTATATCCGACTTTTTAGCCAAACTGACCCGACTGCCTCTCCACTTCTTTGATACCAAAAAGATTGGAGACATCATGCAACGGATAGGCGATCATTCCCGAATAGAATCGTTTCTTACCGGATCATCGCTTACAACGTTCTTCTCTCTGGTCAATTTCATTGTTTTCAGTTTTGTATTGGCGTATTATAATCTGATTGTATTCGCACTATTTGTCGCAGGCAACAGTTTATACGTTATCTGGATCCTCTTCTTTATGAAATATCGTAGAGAGTTGGATATTAAACGTTTTGCACAGGCAGCAGGTGAACAGAGCAACCTCTACCAATTGATTACAGGCATGCAGGAAATAAAACTGAACAACAGCGAAGATCAAAAGCGTTGGAAATGGAAACAGATACAAATCAAACTTTTCAGAATAAGCCTGCAAAGTTTGAAAGTCGAACAATACCAGAAATTAGGTTCTGCGTTTTTTAATCAGACTACCAACATTCTGATTACATTCATGGCGGCCCGTACCGTTGTATCGGGAGAGATGACTTTGGGGATGATGATGTCTATCACTTATATCGTAGGACAACTAAATGCTCCTATCGAGCAATTTATCAGTTTTGTCCGTGCTTTTCAGGATGCACAAATCAGTCTGGAACGGCTAAATGAAATCCATCAGCAAAAAGACGAAGAACAGGATATTTCCACAAAGGCCAACAAACTGCCGGAAGACCAGACTATTCAGATCAATCATCTTCACTTCAGTTATAGCGGACAGGAAGAAGATAATGTATTGGCAGACATCAATCTGACCATACCGGAAAAGAAAGTGACTGCGATTGTCGGAGCAAGCGGAAGTGGCAAAACGACATTAATCAAACTGCTGCTTGGCTTTTACTCTCCGCAAAAAGGAGATATTCGCATCGGTAATCTTCCTTTAGACACCATTAATCCACATCTATGGAGAGAAAAAACCGGAGCGGTTATGCAAGACGGATATATCTTTTCCGATACAATAACCGAAAACATAGCGGTTGGCCAGCATACTATCGATCAAGAGCGGTTACAACACGCTGTTTCCGTAGCCAATATCAAAGATTATATAGAATCCCTTCCTCTAAAATACAATACGACAATCGGTATTGAAGGGAACGGAGTCAGCCAGGGACAACGGCAACGCATCCTGATCGCACGCGCTGTCTACAAAAATCCGAAGTTTATTTTTCTGGATGAAGCAACCAACGCTCTCGATGCCAACAATGAAAAGGGAATATTGGAACATTTGCAATCTTTTTACAAAGGCCGGACCGTTATAATTGTCGCCCATCGACTCAGTACGGTAAAAGATGCCGATAAAATTGTAGTACTGGATCACGGTCAAATTGTGGAAGAAGGTACTCATGCCGAACTGACGCTACGCAAAGGGGTCTATTATAAACTGGTCAAAAATCAGTTGGAGCTTGGATTATAAGTCGGAGGTCTATAGTAATAAAATAATGAAATTAGCAAGGCTTTTTGTTCTCTGCAGATCTCATAAGTACGTCGTCAACCAGTTTATCGGTTCTTGAGTAGACACCTTTTCAAAAACTATTTTTTCCAATTCCTCTATCACTCTATCACTAAAAACAGCTAATATCCTGGAAATCAAAATTCTAACAAGTGATAGATCCCCCTTTTTATCTATCACTTGTCTATCACCTCTCTATCACCTCCCCATACAGGCACTACCCGCTATCGCGGCCTGAAACCTGAACTACAACAAGCAAAACAAAAGCAACTTTTTTCATAAATATCCCTTGATTTTCTTGCTTTGGCTATATCTTTTCATTATCTTTGTAAGGACTTAAAGTCAGGTACATCCGGATGTTTCCAACCCATTCACCCTCATGTATAGACCACCTTCATCCGGGTGTAACAAAATGTGAATCCGGATGTAAAGAAAGTTAATCAGGCACTTCTCTCGGTTTTCCTTATTGATTTTATTAAAAAACATTGCTTATGTCGCATGCTTATGTTGTACGTCCCAAAGTGGACAAAAGCGGAATGATTGAAAAAGTCCGCTATTATGGCGTCCCGGTAACAGCCGGGCAGGTTTCAACCGAACAGTTGGCTGAATACATATCCACCCGCTGTTCGCTTACACGCGGGGATGTGTTGGCCGCTATAACCGAATTGGAACAGGAAATCCAAACCCAGTTGGAGATGGGATACACGGTCAACCTGCATGGGATCGGGACCCTGTTTCTGTCGGCCGGCAGTGAAGGATATGAAAATCCGAAGGACTGCACTCCCCACCGGGTAAAGGCAAAACGCCTGTGTATCAAAGCCGATCCAAGAATGAAAGAGTTTATGAAAGAGATACGGTTCGAGCGGCTATGAAAGTAACTTTATATCGATATGAAAAAGGGGGACTGGTGATGCGTTCCCTTGAAATGGAAAAGCTGCAAGAAGCGTTGCAGAAAGAGACGCTGAGCCGGCCGGTCAGTACGATGCGTAATAACATCCGTTACACATTGCCCGGCAAGCAAAATGCCTACGTACAGAAACTGCCTGTGATCGTATTCAGCGGAACTTTCAAGAAAACAGAAGAACCGCACCGGCCTTTACGGGCATACAGCGGATTGGTTTTGATCGAAGTGAACCATCTGTCGTGCCTTGAGGAAGCGGTTGAAATCCGCAGGGAAGCGATGGAGATGCCGCAAACGCTGCTGGCTTTTATCGGGGCGGGCGAAAGAAGCGTGAAAATCGTAATTCCGTTCACCTTGCCGGACGGGCGTCTACCTAAGTCGAAAGAGCAGATCGAACGCTTTCATACACAGGCCTATCTGACGGCAGTACGCTACTATCAACCGCAGTTAGGACGGAGCATCGAGCTGAAAGAACCGGATATCCGTCGCGGATGCCGGATGAGTTTCGATCCGGAGTTGGGCTACAATCCCGACGCCGTAGCGATCCGCATCGAACAGCCGAAGCAGAAGCCCGACATAGACCAGGTACAGGTCATCCCCGAAGGGCCGGCCAATCCGTTGGAACGGCTGATGCCGGGTATGACACGCAACTACCGGATCGCCACCCTCTACAGCGTAGCGATGGTAGAGGCCATCCGAAAAGTGGAACCGGTCAAAGAAGACGACCTGGAAGGGCTGTTTACCTTCCTGGCGCAGAACTGCCATAGCGCAGGCATTCCCGAAGAAGACGCCGTCCAGTGCACACTGCTCTATAGCGAACTGGCTCCGCTCGAAATGGAGATACGGGCTATATTCCGTTCGGTCTATCTGCTGAAAAAAGCGATAAACGGGAAATCGCCTGTCCCGGAAATCATGTCGCTCACCCTGCAACTGGAAGAGTTTATGGAACGCCGCTACGAAATACGCCGTAACGAGATGAGCGGCGATGTGGAATACCGCGACAAGTCGCTGATACGCTTCACCTTCAATCCTTTCAGCCGCGAAGCGCGCAACTCGATCTGCACGGAGGCGCATAAAGAGGGACTGAACGTCTGGGATAAAGACATCGAGCGCTACGTCTATTCCAACAGCATCAGTTCTTTCCACCCGATCGAGGAGTACCTTGGCAATCTGCCCGAATGGGACGGGGACGACCATATCCGCGCGCTGGCCAGGCGGGTTCCCTGCAACAACAAACAGTGGGCGGACCGTTTCTACCGCTGGTTCCTCAGCATGGTAGCCCATTGGTTAGGGCTGGACCAGGAGCATGGCAACAGCGCCACCCCGTTGCTTGTCGGCGACCAGGGATGCGGCAAATCGACCTATTGCCTGAATATCCTCCCGCCGGAATTGCGTCCGTTCTACACCGACAGTACCGATTTCAGCAAACGGCGTGACACGGAACTGGCGCTCCACCGGTATGCGCTGATCAACATAGACGAGTTCGATTCCATAAAAAATGCCCAGCAAAGCTATCTGAAACATATCCTCCAGAAAGCGACCGTGAACACCCGCCTGCCTCATCAGTCGTCCAACCGGAACTTGCGCCGCTATGCCACGTTCATCGCAACCTGCAACAACTTCGACATCCTGACGGACCCGACCGGTAGTCGGCGGTTCATCTGCGTGGAGGTGAACGGGACGATCGACTACCTGCAACCTGTCGACTACGAGCAACTGTACGCCCAGGCTATCGAAGCGCTTGCCAGAGAAGAGCGTTACTGGTTTACACATGAAGAAGAGGCGGCAATAGCTGCCGACAATCTGCAATTCCAGCAGATACCGCCGGAAGAACAACTCTTCATGCAGTATTTCCGCATCCCGAAAGAGAGGGAAACAGGCGAATTCCTGCTGGCAATCGAGATTTTGGAGCGAATCAAGCGGAAAAACCGCGATTTTAACTACACAAAAGGCATTATATGCAACTTCGGGCGAATCCTGAAAAAGCATGATATCCCGACCAGAAGAACAAGCAAAGGCAATCAGTATCAGGTCATTGAAGCATAAAACAAGGGATAAGGCTAAAGAAAAACAGTGATAGAGAGGTGATAGAGGAGTGATAGATAAAAACGGCATCTATCATTCCTTACCGCACTAAAATACAGCCACTTAACAGCAAACAGTGATAGAGTGATACAGAAACTTGATTTTTTCTTTTTTTATAGGCGGCAAATTACTATCTTTGAAAGATGTATAAGCCGTTAATTTTAAAGCTTAATATTATGATAAACAGGAATTTTATATCCAAAGTGCTACTGCTAAGCAGTTGCCTGTTCGTAACGTCCGGACTGTTTGCCGGAGAAAAAGACATATTGGTATCGACGCCGAACACATCTTTGCTGTTGTCGGCCCCGCAAGACCAGGAGTTAAAAATCATTTACTATGGCGACAAGATACAGCCGGGAGAGGTAGACGAAGTCTATCATTCGGGAACAGCCCTGAACCGGCCGGCCTATCCGGTTTTCGGTGTCGGATGCGATGCCGAATGTGCGCTGATGGTCACCCATCCGGATGGGAATATGTCACTCGAAATGGTGGTGACCGGCGTCGACCAGCAGGAACTGCCGGATGCCCAACTGACCACCGTGACGATGAAAGACAAAGTCTATCCCTTCGAAGTCAAGGTCATTTACAAGGCTTACAAAAATACAGACGTGATCGAGACTTGGTCGGAAATATCCCACCAGGAGAAAAAGCCGGTCACACTGAACCTCTTTTCTTCCGGCTACCTGCCGATCCGGCAGGGGGATGTATGGATCTCCCACCTGCACGGGACATGGGGAGCCGAAGGAACCGTCACGACCGAGCCCTTGCATCCGGGCATGATGGTGATCAAAAACAAAGACGGCGTGCGCAACTCGCATACCAGCCATTCCGAAGTGATGATCTCGCTTGACGGCAAGCCGCAGGAAAACGAAGGCCGTGTGATCGGAGCCGCCCTCTGTTGGAGCGGGAACTATAAACTCCGTCTCGACACGGAAGGAAGCTGGTATCACGACTTCTTTGCCGGGATCAACGAAGATGCCTCGGCCTACCGGCTCGAACCGAAAGAGGTGTTCCGGACTCCCGAACTGGCTCTGACCTACAGCCGGGAAGGACTGAGTGGCGCCAGCCGCAACTTCCACCGTTGGGGACGCAATACGCATATTGCACATGGCAATAAAATACACGACATCCTGCTGAACAGCTGGGAAGGTGTTTATTTCAAAGTCAACCAGGAAGTGATGGACCAGATGATGGGCGATATCGCTTCGATGGGGGGCGAACTGTTTGTGATGGACGACGGTTGGTTTGGCGACAAATACAAACGTAACAACGACACGGCTGCCTTGGGCGACTGGGTGGTAGACAAGAGCAAACTGCCGGGCGGCGTAGGCGACCTTGTTGCTGCCGCTAAAAAACACGGGATCAAATTCGGTATCTGGATCGAGCCGGAAATGACAAATATATATAGCGAACTGTATGAGAAACATCCGGACTGGATTGTTTGCCCGCCGAACCGGACGGCACGTCCCGGACGCGGACGCACGCAGCTGGTCTTAGACGTATCCAACCCGAAAGTGCAGGATTTCATGTTCGGCGTAGTGGACAATCTGATGACGGCCAATCCGGAAATAGCCTATATCAAATGGGATGCCAATATGAACATCGTCAATTACGGTTCTTCTTACCTGACGGGCGACAAGCAATCGCACCTGTACATCGATTTCCATCGCGGACTGGCAAAGGTATGCCAGCGTATCCGTGACAAATATCCCGATCTGGCCATCCAGGCTTGTGCAAGCGGCGGCGGACGTGCCAACTATGGCATCATGCCTTACTTCGATGAGTTTTGGGTAAGCGATAACACGGATGCTTTGCAACGTATTTATATGCAATGGGGTACCTCTTATTTCTTCCCGGCAGTGGCAATGGCCTCGCATGTGAGCGCTTCTCCCAACCATCAGACGGGCCGGGTGTTACCGTTGAAATTCCGTTTCGACGTAGCTATGACCGGACGTCTCGGCATGGAGATACAACCGAAGAGTATGACCGACAGCGAGAAAGAATTTGCAAAGAATGCAATCGCATCCTACAAAGAGATCCGTCCGGTTATCCAGATGGGCGACCTGTACCGTTTGATTTCCCCGTATGACAAGAAAGGCGTTTCTTCTTTGATGTATTGCAGCCAGGAAAAGGATAAAGCGGTTTTCTTTGCTTACAAGCTGGAACATTTTGCCAACCAGGTTATACCGCGCTTCCGCATGGCCGGACTCGATCCGGACAAGAAATACCGGATCAAAGAGTTGAACCGGACCGGCGGCCGCCCGCTCAACATCGAAGGCCAGGTCTTCTCCGGCTCCTTCCTGATGAACGAAGGCGTCGAACTGTTCCTGATGCGGGAATATGCAAGCCGGGTGCTGGAGTTGACGGCGGTACGGTAAATGATGATTTGTCGGGGTATTTATATCGACCGAAGGTAACTCCTTCCCCTCTTGAGAGGGGGCAGGGGGTGTGTGAATTTTCTTTGATA
>OGZX01000835.1_pt1 | contig 34910 bp, 24 predicted proteins | sample 1576881 | NCBI WGS metagenome assembly OGZX01 (sample SAMEA3541542, study PRJEB24748) | human gut metagenome | biome: human gut; feature: human-associated habitat; material: faeces | place: China | collected 2012 | reverse complement strand
GAACATATTCGTCCAGATCAATGGTGCTGTATTCCCATTCGGTGACGGTGTCGATATCACTGCCGCCGTTGGTGTCGAATTTCAGATCCCAGAAGAATACAGAACCGCCAGAGGATTTCTTTTTGACTGTTACGGTACATGTTGCTGTTTTGCCGCTGCCGTCATTTGCCGTTGCAGTTATGACTGCTTCGCCTCGACCAATTGCTTTCACATTGCCATTACTGTCTACAGTTGCCACTTCAGGATTACTGCTTGACCAGATCAAAGTCCTGTCATTGGCATTATCAGGTTTCACCGTAGCTGTCAGTTTTTCCTCTCTTCCGGTATAAAGAGAAAGCTCTGTTTTGTTCAGGCTAATACCTGTTACTTGCTGTTTCACTTCAACTTCACATGTTGCACTTACATTACCATCTGTAGCTTTTGCCGTAATTGTGGCAAAACCTCTACCTATGCCTGTTACATTGCCGTTACTATCTACCATTGCAACACTATCATTACTGCTTGACCACATTACCGTTTTATTGGTAGCATTTGTTGGCTCTACTGTAGCAGTTAGAGTTTCAATATCTCCCACAGTAAGAATTATGTTATTCTTGTTCAGCTTAACATCGGTGACAGGAATAGCTTTGACGGTCAGTGTTGCAGCATTACTTGTTACGCTGCCACCGGCACCTGTTACAATACAGCGATATTGATAACCGCTCATATCCATTGTAGTAGTCCCCGTTGTATAGCTAGAAAGATTTGCACCATTAATATTCGTCCAACCGCCTCCGTTGTCAGTACTTTGCTGCCACTGATAGGTCAAGTTATCGCCGGTGGCGGAAATGGTAAATGTGGCAGAACTACCATCATTTACTGTCAGATTATTCGGGTGCTGCGTAATAACAGTAATATCTTTGGTTTCACTATAGAAATATTTTGTATCAGTCAACTGGCTGATAACCTCCGTACTATTTATAAACGGGGAGCCTTCCAGTGGAACCGAACTGTTTTTATCCGCACCTGCATCAGCTGTAATAACCTTACCACTTGCCGGGGCAATAGTCAATGTACCATGCTCATTGCTGTTGTAACCTGCACCAATGCTCGTGCCAGTCTTAGAAGTAGCTGTAACAGCACCACCAGTAATAGTAACGTTGCCGCCAGCACCCTTGTTACAACCACCAATACCTGCCCCACAACCGTCTGTTATATTTATGCCTCTGCTGGTAGCAGTAACAATACCTCCAGAAATCTTGATATTTCCGCCACTGCCGCCTCTACTGATGCCACTGCCGCCACCAATGCCTGCACCTGTATTGCTGAAGGCTTTAACAATCCCACCGGTAATAGTGATATTACCACCGTTACCGTTCTCGTTATTATAACTGTTGCCACCACCAATGCCTGCACCGCCAGTAGCGTCGGCGGTAACAGTACCACCGGTAATAGTGATAGTGCCACTATCTCCATTCATACCACCACCAATACCTGCGCCACCATATTCAACCTTTGCAGTAATCATACCGCCGTTGATGGTAATTTTGCCGCAGCCTTCATTCTCATTACCGCCGATACCCGCATTCAAATCAGTATCAGTGGTTAACAACTTCCCCATGATTTTCTCGTCCGTGGACTGGGCGTAAACGGTGAAACTGTTATTATCGGACACATTAATGCCCTTTTGGGCAGTAAGGGTATAACCATCTGCCAGAATCAACTGGACACTACCTTCAACAGCAACACGCTCATTGATGGTAACATTGGAATCTACCACATACCAGCCATTTTGCCACCGGGTATCGCTACTTCTAACCTGTGTAGCTGTTGCAGTTTTTTGGTTACCGTTCTCATCCAAATAGGTAACCTCTTTTGTATTTCGTGGAGCACCCAGCAGCATAGGAGCCGTACCGACGCAAATCTTGTCCAGTTTGGCACCCTCCGCAGAGCATACAGGACAATCTGCATTGCTTTCTTCCTCTGTGCATTTTGTGTCACAGTTACACTCTGGTTCTTCGACCGCCGGAGCATTGCAGATTTGGCAGTCATACGTGCACGGTGTGCCTGCTGTTGCGGGAACATAACCGCAGCTTGCGTTATGTTCGTGATTACAGTTCAATTCTTTTGTGATACAGCCGGTTTCTTCGCTGCATTGATGGGAGCAGCTGTCCGCTGTTTTTTCTTCTCCCTCCGCAGGCAAAATACCATCACTGTAACACTCTGCCGTATGCGCATGAACACAGTTCGTTGCCTGCGTATAGCAATCCTCCGTGTGTGCATGATTGCATGGCACTTCCGCTGTTGCCTCGCTGTATCCGCAAGCGTCGTCATGCTGGGTGTGATGTTCGCACAGCCCGCCTACGGAAACCGTATCCACTGCATACGCCATGGACGGCACCAACGCCATCAACATGCACAGGCAGACAAACGCTGCAAAGATTCGTTTTCTCATGGCTTTCTCCTCCCTCTTTTTTCCCTTTTGCTTCTTTTCTGCCAACACAAATCCATTCCGCCCCCTTTTTCTGGACAGAAGTTATTTTTCTGAATAAAATTCCCGCCCTTCTCGCGCAACGCATTTGCCAATACTTATATTATACTAAAATATTTTCTAGAAATCTATCACCCATTTGGCACCTCAAAACGGATGATTTTTTTGAATATTATTCGCATAATATCGCATAATCATTTTGTTTTTCTTATGTATTTGCTTCGTATCCGGGAAATGCTGTTTTTGATATGATATATATAAAACGCTTTTAATTCAATATTTTAAAACATTCAATCCTTTTTTTCATGGATTGTATGGCACATATTCCCCATTTTCCTCCCATGCATACGATATTCATAAAAGTATACGGCATGCCGTAGAGAAGCAAAAATGGTGACCATATTCCATAATTATTTTTTGATAGTTTCCATCCATATAGATTTTTATTTGTTCCCTTTTTTACCGCCTACAAAACATAAGTTTTTGAATCAAAAAAAGACAACAAGCACTAGGTCATCTTCATGTGAAAACAAAAAGCTGAAATCCTTATGATACAAAGGATTCCAGCTTTCTTATTTTTCGAATACAACTATCCCAATTCCTCTTTAAGAAATCAAGGAAAGTAAAAACCAATGTTTTCTTAAGGAGAAATTGCTTACGAATTTCAATTTTTATACAATTCACATATAAATTACCATTTATTTAGGTAATTGGATATCATGCTCCATCTCCAGCCCATGCAAAAGTCCTTGAAAAGTCAGCTTTGTCAACAAGTCCGCCATGAATGTAGGTGGTTCTTGTAAGCCAGCATCTATCCACTTAACAGTGACACCAATATGCGCCGAAATAATATATTGGATAAAATAATCCAGAGATTCTACCTGATTCTTAATGGGATATTCCATAAAAATATCATGGTAAGTCATGTAAGCACTCTCTTCAAATTTTTTTCGAAACAGCGGTGTACCATGTTTCCCTAACATTGTTTTGAAAAAATGTGCATGGTTATAGATATACTCAAAATGTTTTTCGTAGTATTTACGGCTTCGCCATTCAATTTCCGGAATTTTATGGCTATCCACTCTTGTTTCCCGTCGAAGATCTGCCAACATCTCATCAATAACAGAATTTAGAAAAAAGTATTTATCCTCAAATTGAAAATAAAACGTACTGCGGGAAACGCAAGCTTTATTCACAAGATCATTTATGGTAATCTGTTCAAAATCCTTTTCCTGCATCAAATCAATCAAAGCATTCAACAAATATTGTCTGCTTCTTATTTTTCGCATATCCCTTTTTTGACTCATAAAGACGAACCTCTTTTCGTATAATTTTAACACAAATGTTCGAAATCCTACAAAATGTCCTATTTTGATTATACAAGAAAAAAGCAATCATTGCTATAATGACTGCAAAAAGGAGGTAATGATATGGAACATAAGTTACGTACGGAATTTGTAAAAGATTATGTAGCACCCTATGGTCAGGAAGTTTCCTACGGAAAAATCGCATTGGAAGAACACTATGAATCACCCCATTGGGAAGCTACAGGAGATCCCCAAAATGAAACTGCCCGGAATAAAGAAGACTATTTTGAAGCTGTAAAAGCCCGTCTGCATTCACCTGAAATCAGAATTGCAGAAATGGATAGAAACGGCGTGGAAATGTTCATTATGTCCTTGACGCAGCCAGGTATCCAGGAAGTGCTTGACACTGAAGAAGCGGTAAAACGTGCTCACGAAATGAATATCTGGATTTATGAAAACTATATCCAGAAATATCCAAAACGTTTCAATGCATTTGCAGCTGTTGCCCTGCAAGATCCTGAAGCAGCAGCGAAAGAATTGGAATTTTGCGTCAAGGAACTTGGATTTGTTGGAGTACTTGTCAACGGTTACACCATGAAAAATGACAAAAACAACATCGAATATCTTGATGAAAAACAAAATATTCCTTTTTGGAAAAAACTTGTAGAATTGGATGTACCACTGTATTTGCATCCGAGAGACCCAGCTCCCAATCAGCAGCGGGGTTATCAGGGATACGAAGGTCTGCTTGGTTCTGCTTGGGGATTTGGTGCAGAAACAGCACTGCATACACTACGGATTTTGTGCAGTGGTTTATTTGACGAATTTCCTACCGCAAAATTAATTCTTGGGCATCTAGGAGAAGGTCTCCCCTTCGGATTACCGCGAGTACAGCATCGTCTGAATAACCAGAAACCTTGTGGTGCGCACAAAAAGCCACTCACAGAATACTTTGAAAAAAATGTATATATTACAACGAGCGGACATTTTAACACACAGGCTTTTCTGAACACTTTAACGGAATGCAATACTTCCCACGTTATGTTTTCCTCTGATACTCCATATGAAAGTCTGGATGAAGCAGCAATATGGTTCGACAATGTGCCATTAAGTTATTCAGATAAACTCAGAATTGGCAGGCAAAACGCAATCGAGTTGTTAAAACTGAATTTGTAAACATATTTTGATCTTAATAGAAATAAAAAATCTTTGAAATAGCAAAAACTATGGAGAATATGAAACCCAACAATTCTCCATAGTTTTTATATTTTCTGATTTTAACTTTTGCAAAAATCTTCTTCAATCAAATCCAATATTTTAGATATTGTCGACTCCCCATATTTCTCCGCTGCCTAAACGTTTAAAAACCTATAAACTGATGTTTTTTCACTGCAAGTATGCAGACAAATACACTCTGCCACTTGTCTGCTTTTACATTGTACATTTCATATTGTATCATGATCTGTTCCATACAACATTTTGCTTATTATGTTCTTGTATCCATTCAATTAGAAATTTCTTGAATACTTTGCTTGCATTTGTACTTGGTGCATTATTTTTTTCGACCAGATAAATAAATTGCCCAGGTTCTGAAATATTCAAAGGCAACATGACTACATCTTTATTTTGAAATAGAGAGGCACTGTAATCAAAACCTAATACGATAGCCTGATTTTTCTCAACCAGCTCCGTAAGTATTGCTTCATCAGATGTTTCTGCCAATATATTCACATCATACCCCGGCTCCAACAAGTATTGATCTATATTATTGCGGAAACAGCGGTAACTTCTTCCCTTGCCCGCTATGATTTCTCCGTTTAAATCTGATAAATTTAATGTCGTTTTTTGTGCTAATGGATGATTTTTATTTACGCGTGCGCAATATTTCATGAAAAAAAGCTCTGTACCATGAAACTGTGTAAAATCAAGTGGTCCGTTCACAATTGCCAACTGACATCTTTGGGACATAAGCCCTTCCAATGCAAAATCATCTGTGGTATCCAAAACGCTTAGCGTAATATTGGGATATGCTTTCCCAAAATCAATAAAGAAATCCGCTGAAAGATATGAAAAGAAATGATCAATGGAATAAATAGTAAGTGCGCTTTTTTTCTGGCTGGATAATGTATTCATACCTTCAATATAATGATATTCATCTATCAGTTTTAAGACATGCGGATACATCGCAACTGCAAAATCCGTTGGGGAAACACCGTCAGAAGTTCTAATAAACAGTTTTTGCCCCAATTCTGTTTCCATTGCACGTATTACCTTACTGACTCCTTGTCTGGATACAAATAATTTCTCAGACGCATTTTGAATATTCTGACAGCGATACACTTCCGCAAAATACTGCAGGTGCCGTTTGTTCATGCTATACACTCCTCTTCACAAATATTGTACTGTACTATGTGTCAAACCGATCTTACCGCATCTATTTGGTTGCGTCAATAGCCTATTCTTTTTCTTTTACAGCATCGAATTTCCATATATAATCAGCTTAGAATCAATAAACAAACGATTGGAGTGAATTGAAAATGATTATTGAACAAATACGAAACGCAACTATAAAGATTCATTATGGAGACAAAGTTTTTCTTGTTGACCCATGGCTTGCGCCAAAAGACAGCTTCGGCAGTTTCGCATCACTGCCTGCGTCAATTCCTTTTAAAACACGAGATTCCCAAAAGAGTTTTATCTCCATGCCTATCTGCGAACTTCCAAATGCAGTGAATGAAATCTTATCTGGAGTAGATTACTATATTGTAACACATATTCACCCAGATCATATTGATATGAATTTAGACGGAACAGTCGGAGAATTATTAAATAAAAAAACACCTCTGCTTGTACAAAATGAAGAAGATGCTCAGGTGTTCAAAAATTCCGGTTTTGAAAATGTGATGGTTTTGCCAGAATGCGGATTATCTATAGACAATATTCGTATAACAAGAGTGCCTGCTTTACACGGTACAGATATTCCATGTGGTTCAGCCATGGGGTTTATTATGGAAGGAGAAGACAAAACATTATACGTTGCTGGAGATACTATTTGGTACGAAAAAGTCGCTGAAATTCTATACAAATTTCATCCTGAAGTCATTGTGTTGAATGCATGTGCTGCTGAATTAATAGACTTCGGAAGATTGATTATGGATGCTGAAGATGTGAAAAAAGTAATCGAAACTTCTCCAGATTCAGATATTATTTTAAGTCATATGGATAATGTTGCACATGCATCCTTATCCAGAACATCTCTTGGTGATGCATTACAAGAATTGGGGGTCTTTTCCTCAAAAATCAAAATCCCCGAAGATGGCGCAGTTTTAAAATTTTAATCCCCTAGCAAACTGTTTGATAAATTCTGTGCTTATCGGAAAAGATTTCATACAAAATAAAAATCATTTTTCATTCTTATGTATACAAATAGATGTGCAGAATATATGGGAAATCAAAACCACCTGTTAAATGGGTGGTTTTGTCATGATAATCGTCATGCAACAAAAAGGCAGTGGGATTTTTACGATCTCACTGCCTAATTTTCTTCAAAACAATATATAAAATTCTGAATTTTAATGGTTTTAAAATCAAACCCAAAAACCAGAGAAATTCTTCATTTTATTGACTTTATCGTTTATCTCTATTTGTTTCCTTCAAACAATTCTAACACTTGATTGATATACATTTCCATCTGCTCTGCATCGATGGTTTCATTCGGATGAAATAAACCATTAGCGGTTGCTTCCACAATGCCAGACTGCAATACATCTTCCATTTCTGATTTTGCCCAGACAGGGATATCTGTAAAGTCATCTACGGACAAAGTATGACTGCTGTTTGAAGATTCTGGTAATGTTCCAAATGCACGATTGAGCATAATCAATGCTTCCAATTTTGTTGCTTTCATGTCTTCATGCAGAGTACCATCATCATATCCTTTTATAATATCGGTTTTCTGAAGGTTTGGCTGATAGGCATCCGCTGCTGTCATTAACAGTTGTACAACTTCTCCACGAGTCAAAGGCTCCTGTGATGCTTCTGCAGACCCCTCCGCTTCATTCACATTATTTCTATTTCGGATATATTTTATCAAAGCCTGTTCGCATGTGCCAAATTCCTGTTCCACTCCAGCTGCTGGCAATGCTGTATACAAATCACTTTCTCCCAAATAGTTGTTCATTGCTACAACATACATTTCTTTTTCATTTACGTCTGTTCCATTGATTTTTGCAGAAATGATCTGACCATTTTCATTGATTTCTACGTCAATTCCAGAAAATTGCAGATAAGAACCACTATCCTCAGGCCAAGAATACTGGTAGGGATCTTCGCCTTTTGCTACTGCCTCTTTTTGAATGGTATAAACATCATCGCATGCTTTTCCAATAGCCAAAGACTGATTGAGAATGTCAATAATTTCTTTACCAGTCAGCTTTTTCGTAACAACAACATTGCCATAGGGTGAAATGCTGATCACATCCTGATATGTAATATCTCCTGCGTCTAATCCAGCACGTATTCCACCGGCGTTTTCAAAAGCAACATCCGCTCCGGTAAATTCCATATAACTCTCTGTAACCAATTTCCCAATATCCTGTTGTGCAATGCGAACATCTTCCCATGAATATGGATATGCATTTTCTGTATAACCGATTGCCTGAGAAAGTGTCACTTGCTGCTGCTTTTCAATTTCAGAAATACTTTCTTTCACTTGTTCATTTTCAGCAATATCATTTTCCATTGTATAGAATCTTTCATCTACGGATACAATTTCTTTACTTTCTGCATCCAATGTTAATTCCATAACGCCAATATTGTTCATATAATATCCCGCTTCTACAACTGGTACCAACTTTCCTTCACTATCGGGATAACTTTCATCCATAACAATGTGTTCATGACCAGCAAGAACCGCATCAATTCCTTTGATATTCGCGATAAATTCTTCACAATTGCTCTGATGTGTCATAGCAAGCACGATATCACATTTTTCAACATCGTTTAAATACTGCGTAATCTTTGTTGCTTCCTGTGCTTCTTCTTCAAACGTTAATCCTGCAATATTGTCGGAAGCTGTGGATCTATAAAATTCATCGTCTATCACACCCACCACACCAACTTTTAATTTTGTGCCGTCGTCTGCGGTCACTTCTTTCACCAAATAATTCTGTTCAAAGAAATCATCACCATTCAATGTGGTTACATTTGCTGCCAAAATTGGAAATCCACCTATTTTTTCCAATTCTTTCAAGCGTTCTGCCCCATAACTCCAATCATGATTCCCGGGTGTGACTGCATCATAGCCTACTTCCTTCATCAGCTGCGCAATGCTACTCCCCTCATCAATGGTTGCAAAAGCTTGTCCATGAAAAGTATCGCCCATATCTAACACCAGATCTGCGCCTTCCTGATCTACGATGCTTTTCAGTACTGCAAATCCAAGTGTTCCATTTTTCGTTTCAGTATAATAACCGTGAATATCATTTGTATGTACAATTTGAATTGTAGTATCTTGTTCCTGTGTTTGCTCTGCTGCGAAAATCTGCATAGGACACATAGTCGCCAACAAGGAAACAGATATTACCAATGAAATCGGTTTGAAAATATTTTTCTTCATTTCATCCTCCATCGTTTCAAAATCATAGTATCAATTTAAATCATGAATCAACATCTCAATTATTAACTATATCATACAATTCCCTATGATGAAATAACAAAAAAGGTTTTCTGTAATATGATCAATCCAGAAAACCTTTATATTTGATTCTGAGATATATCATCAGTAAGATGCTGCTTTGTAAAAAGGTCTATATCAAAATTATTTTAAAACACAGAACAACATATCTCTCTCTTCTACGCCATAATCTTCAAAGAAATCATACATTGTCCAGTTATAATAAAATCTTTCTGCGGGATAAACACCATAGCCGTCCTGATTGTGATCGGTTGTATCATAAGAATCTGCAACAATGATCACATCATCTGCATATGTTTCTGTACCCATTGTGTCATATCCGATAATCACTTGCCAATGTCCACCCCAGTCATTCCATGCTACCATAATTGGCTGGTCATTTTTCAGATAAGTTTGAATCTGATCCAAGGTCATAAACTCATAGATTTTGTCACCCGGATAGTCATAAGTGCTTTCTGTTTCTCTATCTGTAACCGTTTCCAAAATGTTTACCACATCTTTCAATGTGGTCCCTTCCGGTTCCAGACCATTGGAGCGCATTTGTGCAAGGGATTCTTCTGTATAATCCCCTAACAATCCATAATGGTCCAAAAGCATAACCATGGCACTTAAACCACAAGACCATTCACTTGTCTGCTGCTGTGTTTTGAAATGCGGAATGATCGTCAGTGTATCTGTACTTTCCATATTATAGTAATCTAAGCTTGTAAAATACGGACTATCCTGATGATCCGCTACTCGTTCCTCACTGTCCGCACCATCTTCAGCGCTTAAATCACCCTCATAAGGGATCTTCATTTCATCTGTGAAATTAGAAGTCGTATTTTCTGACACTTCAGCATCAACAGGCTGTCCCTGCTGGGTACATGCTGTAAGCATTGCAATTGATAAAACAAAACATACAATTAGTTTTTTCATAATAAATTTCCTTTCATCAAAAAATAATTGTACTTGTTTTTACAAACATTCGGCTATTCTCATTGTTTCTTATTCAATTTTGAATCATTGGTCTATTTAGTAAATGAAAATTACTTATTAATACCTATCACCATGTCGTTTCACAAGTACGGTGTAAATATTGATAAGCGATTTAGGTAGAACGATATCTTACTTTTTCGCCAATTCGGCTTTACCATCATCTGTTCACTGGAACAAATTGGAAAACAGCCTTTTACATAAAGTTTTTTCTTTATCAGAATTTGTGTTTTGACCTATTTACAAAAAGCATGCGTATCGATTTTATCAATTTGATATTCAAATGTCAATATTTTCCTGTATTCGTTGCATTTTGAGCATTTTTTTAATTCCTAGAACGAATATAAGCAGTAAAATTTTGCGATTTTACTATAAGAAAATATTTTCTCACTAAAAAAGCAATGTTATCACTCCGTTTGCCAAAAAGAAATACCGCTGGTAAACGAGTGGCTTTAAGCATTCTCCATATCTTGGTGTAATGGCAGTGACATATCATAGGTCAAAAACCTGATTTACAACAAAATTTAAGCAGATTTCTCATACACAAAAAGTCCTTCCCACTCACACTTTTTTTATTACAATATTATACAAAATTCTTGGTGTTTACTGTATTCTTTACATTTGAATATATGCAAGCTATAATATCGTTAAGAGAAGAAATTTTTACAGACAAAAATTTCTGTTTATTAATTGGACATATAAATCTCAGCAAAAACTCTGACAGAATGTTGGATATCAGGTTTATTCTCCATCCTGTTTTATATGGAGAAATTGGTACACTCGATGGCAGATAAAGAGGGGCATTGCCATCTAAAATGGTTGCACTCTTTATGGATATTAGGATCACAAACTGATGAAGAAAAATGATGTATTTCGGTTCAAACAATGTTATGCCAAAATATGATAAAAATTACTTCCTGCGACAAGCTTCAAAAGGGAGGGATAACAAATGACACAATCTTTCAATAGGGACAAAAAAATCCAAACTGTCAAAGAATTAACCAGTTTTTTGTTTCACAAACATTATTGTGAAAACGATGTAGAAGCAATTATCGGTTTATTTGATGATCGGCTGAGTTGGTTTGGCGCAGCTGAAAATGAATATAATGTAGGGACTGAAACAGTTTCCGAAATTTTCCGGCAATTTGCAGGTATGGTTCCTAAATGCAGCATCAGGGACGAAGAATACGATGTAATTGATGTTTCACCGGACGTATATATTTGCACCGGTAGAGCTTGGATTGCCACCGATCCCTCTACGAATATCTATCTGTGCGTTCATCAGCGTATTACTGCTGTTTTTCGTTGGGTAGATGGTATTACACCTCGCTGCTGCCATGTTCATATTTCTAATCCGTATTCCGAAATGACACAACAAGACATAGGGTTTCCGACCCAAATTGGTCAGCATACATATGAATATCTCAACAAATGTATTGAGGAACATAAAAGCAAAATTGAAGAGCAGACTAAACTTTTGGAAAAACTGAGTTTTGAGGATTTACTGACTGGGCTGTTCAATCGAAATAAATTTAATATTGATATGCAGAATTTTGAAAAGGTCCCTCCTTCACAATTAGGTGTTGCGGCTATTGACTTGAACGGATTAAAACAAGTCAACGACCGAAAGGGACATAGAACTGGTGATATTCTAATTTGCCGTACAGCAAACCATATTGCTTGTATGTTTCCCGGAAGATGCTACCGCATAGGCGGCGATGAATTTGTGGTCATTGATACAGAATTAGAAGAAGATGCCTTCCGAAAAGCAATCATAACCATGAAAGAAAATATGGAACAAGATGACATCAGTGTTTCTATTGGCATATCATGGAAAGGCAGTCATTGTAACATTGAAGAACAATTCGATGAAGCAGATAGACAAATGTATCAAGCAAAAGCTGCATTTTACAGTTCACATGACACCGATCGGCGAAAAAAAAGCCGACAGTAGCATATTCTTCATCCGTTACTTACACTCATTAAAACATTTGACCTGATTAATCAATAAAAAATGAGTGATTTGACCTAATAGAAATTCAAAAGATGAATCGTCATATTGTTATACAGCCACTTTTAGTGGCTGTATTTTTTGTATAATCAAAACCACCCGTTTAACGGGTGGTTCTGATTATATAATTTGAACTTATACTTCTTTTATCTTAACCTGATATTGTTTTAATTCATTCACAACAAAGCTCTCATCTTCACGGATTTCGTCCATAATGTATTGAATATCTTGTTTCGTAGCCTCTGTCATATGATAGTTCTTGACACAATTATGCACATAAGAGCATTTTGCTTTTTTCAGATCATATTCTCTCGCTCGAATCATAGAGGGATCTTTTGGAAATACCAATGTCTTACCAGGTACTTCTGTATCAGGATCACCGAAATACACCTCTACGCCATTCTGTTTTGCAAAAGTCAACTGAGGCATTGTATGCTTTCCTGCACCAGTATATTCTGTTTCCTGAACGATAATAATCTGATCTTGATCCATCTGCTGTGCCAATGCAAATGCAGCTGTTAAAGATGTATTACCTGCTGGACCTCTTTCATAGCCCTCCAACACTGCCAAGGCTTGGGTGATATAGAAAACTTCGCCTTGTTTTACTGTAACGTAACGATCCATATAACGTAATGTTCTTGCTGCATTACGAGGGCAGTCAGAACGATCTGGCCATGTTACAAAAGGAATTGCAAAGCCTGTATGACCAGTGGTGCATGATTTCTTATTAAAATCATGATCCGAAGCCATATGCAGTCCACTTAAGTCAATACTAGCGCCAATCACCTGCGTGTGATCTGCTCCAGCTTTGAGCAAGCCTCTTGCTGTTCCTGTCAGATTGCCACCGCCTGCATTTGTGCAAACAACAGCATCGGGATATTTTCCAAACCGTTCCTTACATTGTACTGCCAGTTCATACCCCAATGTCTCTACACCAGCAATGCCAAATGGCGTATACAAGGAAGCATTAAAATACCCTGTTTCTTCCAGCAGACCTAAAAAAGTGGTAAACAATTCCGGTCCAACTGTAAGCTGAACAACCTCTGCGCCATAAGCTTCACAAATTCTTTGTTTTTCCAGAATTTCAGGCTGACCAACTTTATCATTATCATAGCATTCCTGTACTACAATACATTTCAGCCCATTCATCGCAGCCTGTGCCGCTACCGCTGCGCCATAGTTTCCACTCGTAGCTGCAATGACCCCTTTATAACCAAGACGTTTTGCTTGCTGTACAGAAATAGCTGCACGTCTTGCCTTAAAACTGCCGGAAGCATTACATGCTTCATCTTTGATAAAAATCCTTGCGCCCTTCCCTTCCGGTGCATATTTTCTTGCCAATGCAGTTAAATTGCGCATTTCTAACAGAGGTGTGTCACCAACGCCATTATCCAGCTGAATTTGACGCATTTCCTCCATAGAATAACCAACTTCCCGCATCATTTTTTCATAATCGAAACCAATGCCATCCCATTCAAAATCTTCATAACTAATACGCATAGCATCTTTCATAATCTGGTTTTTTCTTGCGTTGATTGCTTCATAAGACATATCTCTAGACATTAGTTTTCACCTCCAAACAAAATTTCTTTTAACTGACGTTCGATTTGCAGTAATTCTGGCTGAAATTCTCCATAGTCATGGATGTATCGTGGATTGATTGCCACCAAATATCCTTCTACAATTCTGCCGGTTGTGGTTTTCACTTTTACCAATTCTCCTTCATTGGCATCGTGTAGTGCTTCGCCTTTTACCCACATTTTCAGGTCACATTTTTGTGTATCCTCTGGAACCTGCGGTGCACGATGTCCTGCTGGAAGAACAATATTTTCGATTTGTACCCAATCACCTTTTTTTGCTGTTAACATGTTATCCTCACTCCTTTTTACAAGTTTTGTTTTGCCGCATCATATTCTGCTTTGATTTCTGGCGGTAATTTATCCATATAGTCGTGGCGTCCAATACCAAAGACCATACTTACAAACATAACAATCAACATTACAAATGAATAGAATACACAAGGCATAACCTGCAATGCAGTTAATGGTGCTGTACTGTCCGCCGCAAAGCCTAATGTATAAATCATAGCTGGCGTCCATGGCAAACAGTAAGCCAGTGTATTAGACTGTGCATCCATCAAGTTGGCAGCACGATATGGGCTGATTCCGTGCTGAATGGACAAAGGTTTTGCAAAGGAAGCGCCAACTGCCAAAATTGCTGGTGCATTGAGTCCCATCAACGCAGAAGTACAATTACCATAAGGGAAATTGTCACTTCACCGCTAAATGGTGTTTTTGCAACTTTGCCAAGAGATTTGAGCAGCATAATGTCACCTTCGCCATGGCGCATAATATTGATTGAGCCAAAAAGCAACAATGCCAAAATACATACCTGCAGCATACTGGAAATTCCTGTGTAAATAACGCCATCTACAACACGATCCAAACCTTCACCATGTACAGAGATGATTGCAGGAACTTCAGGGTTTGCAACATCAATTTGAACAAAATCAAACAAGCCCGTTGCGCATGCCACAATAATGCCAGATACCGTACCAATAGATGTTGCAATGATGATATCGCCAGTTTTAACAGCAACGACAATTGTTAAAATAACAGGAATAAACATAAACAGTGTCAATGGATTATACTGATATGTAGTTGATGCCATGCCATTGCCGTCTGTGATCATACCATAAGCAATGATGCATACAATAGTCAGCAACCCGGCAGCCAAAGCATATTTCAATCTGGAACGAACAACGCCTGGCACATCCACACCCTGAGAAGTTGCTGAGCAAATTGTGGTATCGGAAACAGGTGCCAAGTTATCACCAAATGCAGCACCAGAGATGATAGCACCTGCCAGCAAAGCTGGATTACCGCCTAATGCAACACCTGCTGGATAAAGCACACCCATACCTGCCGCGATGGTACCAAATCCAGTACCAGAAGCGGTGGCCAGTACTGCGGAAGCAATGAATGTAACGACAGCAAACGTTGTGCTCCCAACCCCCATACCTGCTGCAATTCCTGCTACGCCATCCGCCAAACCAGACATGCGCAAGATTCTGGAAAACACCCCAGCAAAAATCCAGCAAACAACAGGTACAATGGCTTCTTTACTTGCCATCCCTTCAATAACAACTTCTGCATACTGCTTTTTATCCTTTGCCAGGAAAAACGGCAATAGAATCGCAGTAAATGCAGGTACCCATAGCGCCCCATCAGAAATGGAACCCCAAATGAATGTGGTCAAAACAATCATTCCTAGGAATACAATGAAAGGTAAAAACGACACCCAAGTACCTCCATAAAATTCCAATTTCTTTTTTACTTCCATACTTTTTCCTCCTTACTTTTCTAAAGGTTATCTGACACTTTATTAAAGAAGCAAAAACCATGCCAAAAAAACAAATGTCTTTTCCCCCGAAAAATAAGGATTTCTGCAATGAAGCACATAAAAAAACTAGGAAAAAAATCTCCACATGGAAATTTATTTCCTAGCAAAAAAATACCACCTTTATTTTTTTGTATCAATTTCATACTCTGTTATCTTATTGAATAACTGTCTGCGGCTAATTCCCATTTTTTCCGCAGCCCTTGAAATGTTATTTTCACATGCTGCCAGCACTTCCTGAATATAATGGATTTCAAACATCTGTTTTGCCTCTTTATAAGATGGTAAATCTCCTTGATTTCGTAAAGGAACCGCTTTTTCCAAATCAGATTTTCGATTCAAATGCAATATGCCATCCCGAGAGAGGATAACCAATCGTTCCATGATATTTTTCATTTCGCGAATGTTGCCATCATATTCATGTTCCATCAAGAATTCCTCTGTTTCTGGAGGTATCTCTAAAATTTGTTTTCCAGTTTCTTTTTCGAACTTACGTAAAAAGAATTGTATTAAATCTGGAATATCTTCTCGTCGTTCTCGCAAGGGCGGCACTTCGATCTCAATTGTATTAATACGATATAAAAAATCTTCCCGGAATCTGCCTTCTTTTACTGCTTGATACAAGTTACGGTTTGTTGCACTAACCAAACGAAAGTCAACATCAATCAATCGGTTTGATCCAATGCGTTCGATTTGCTTTGTTTCCAAAACACGCAGCAATGTAATCTGCGTAGATAACTCCATTTCTCCTATTTCATCCAAAAAAATTGTTCCTCCGCTGCCTGCCTCAATTTTACCGATCCGTTTATTCACAGCACCTGTAAATGCGCCTTTTTCATGACCAAATAATTCCGATTCAATTAGTTTATCTGGATAATTTTGACAATTGATTGGAATAAACAATTTATCTGCCCGTTTGCTCTGTCGATGAATCTCCTGTGCGACAATTTCCTTTCCAACACCTGTTTCTCCTGTAATCAGCACATTTGCATTGGTTTGCGCAACCTCTTTCACCATTTCCCAAACAGCCTGCATCTTCTGATTTTTACTGGTCAACAAAAACTTTTCTTGGTTCTGCATCATCTGCTGTGCCTTTGCCGCTTTCAGATCTACCATAGTTTTTGCCTTTTTAATTTCCAGCAATAATTCCTCTGGATCATTGCCTTTGATAAAATAGCCAAACGCACCCATTTTAATGGTTTGCACTGCTGTTTCAATGCTTCCATAGGCAGTCAGCATAATAACTTCCACAGATTCTTTATAGGTGCTTTTGATCTTATGCAAAAAATCAATCCCATCAATACCTGGCATCATAATATCTGTAATGACAAGGGGATAATATTCTTTTTCTAAAATACTCAACGCTTCATTTGCTGAAGAAGCTGTTGTCACCGTATATTTTGCACAAGATAACAACATTTGTATACTTTCCCGCGCTTCTGGTTCATCATCCACCACAAGAATTTTGAAATTTTTCTCCATTTCTCATTCCTCCCCTTTTGGCAAGTAAATAGTGAATTTTGTTCCGCACCCAACCTTGCTGTCTACTTTAATTTCTCCTGACAATTTTTCCACTTCAGAATATACGATAAAAAGACCTAAGCCTGTCCCTTTGCCAGGATCCTTTGTGGTAAAGAAAGGATTAAATAAATATTCCCTACATTCGTCTGGAATACCACATCCATTATCTTGGCAACTGATGATAATTTCCGCGTCTTGACTTTCACCTGAAAGAATAAGATGTCCGTCAAAATCCATCGCATCTATGGCATTCGATACCAAATTCACTAAAATATGCTTTAAGGTCTCTGGATTACAAATAAAATACAAGTCACTACGACATTGAATTTCCGTTTGAATCTTTTTCTTTTTAAGAGCATTTTCATGTAATTGCAAAATACTCTGGAAAATTGTATACAAATGAATTTTTTCCAATTGATTGCCAGAGATATGCCAGAAATTCATTACATTGTCAATGATCTTATTTGCTTTTTGCGCACTTTCATCTATATAAGCCAAAGAGCGCTTTCCGCTATCGTCCATGGAAATGTTTTCTCGAAGCATATAGGTATGCATACGGATAATGGAAAGTGGATTTCGAATTTGATGCGCCATTCCTGCTGCCAACTGCCCAACTGCCAGCATTTTAGAGGATTGCAGAAGCTGTTTACGATTTACTTCGTCCAGTGTAATATTCCGCAGTGTCAGCAATATACCAATATCCGGTACTTTCATATGGTGCGTCTGCATTTCATAAACATCTTTCCCGCTTTTAAATTTACATTGTCTGCCGTCTTGCTGCAATGCTTCCTGTAATGCCTTTTGCACTTCATCTTGCTGCATTTTTTCAAACAGTGTATACACAGGTTTTCCAATACATTGTTCAATGTTCAGCCCTGCATATTGTAATATTCCCTTATTGGCATTTATGACATTTTGTTTTTCATCCAAAATCGCAATATAATCAGGGATGCTGTCAAAAATCAGCTGCAGTTCATTTCGGCTGTTTTCCAGTTCCCTTGTTCTAAGTCGCACCATTCTTTTTAATGAAATATTATTTAACGATACAAAACTGATGGTTGCCAACAAAATGGCACCGGCTATTAAAACACCACGTATATACCCTTTTTCCGGTTCAGCTTGAATCAACGGTGTAGAAATGCCAAACCATTTTTGCTGTATTTTTTCTAGCTGTCCTTGTCTGTTGACTTCCTTTATTGCTCTGTTTATAATAGGCAGCAGATCTTCACTGCCCTTTGGCATGGCTAATACAACAGGTTCTTCATATAATGCTGTATTAATCATTCGAAATTGCGACTTTTCACCTAATTCTGTAATATAATAAGATAATATTGGCTCATCACCTACGACTGCATCTACACTGCCATTAGAAAGCAAATTCATACCCTCACCGACATCATTTACATAAACCAAGGTAGCATTTGGATAATTCTTCTGCATATAATAATTTGCGTAATCCCCTTTTTCCGTTGCAATACACATATTGTTGATATCATCAACTGTAAATTTAGAATCTTCCTGAACTGCAAGTCCTGTACGTAAATTATAAATTGGATCAGTAAAAACATAATCCTTTGCACGTTCCTCGTTAACGAACATATCACAAAAGTCTGTTTCTCCATTTTTTAAGTGTTCCAAAGCCTCTTCCCAAGGATACGGCTCCGTTCGAATCTCTACCCCCAACTCTAAAGCCAGCTGTGACATATAGTCTACAACAACACCTTTATAAACCCCATCAGAATCAACAAAACGCAATGGAGGCGCATTGGAATTCGCCCCATAAATCAAATAATCTTTTTCTTTCAAATATTTTTGGAGAGTATAATATTTTTCACCATCATTGGTCTTTTTGACCGCATAAGAAACCAAACTTCCGCCAATGGCAATCGCTGCTAATACCCCAATAATAACCATTGCCCATTTTCGATTTTGTTCTCGTAAATATTGTTTCCAATCTTCCTTGTTTTTTCGCATGATTTTCACCATTCTTTTGTTTCGTTTTTTATCAATAGTATCATTTCTTCCAAAAAACTTCAACTTTCAAGAGTATTTTTTAGAATTCTTTATCAAATTTTGTGAGATGACTCCATAAAAAAACAATCCAAACAATTGCAACTTCTTTCTAATACAAAACATAGCTTCCAATATATCTTCACATATAGACTTCAATTTTTTATGCGGTTTACTTTTCGCACTTCATAACATTTTTTCAAGATTCTCACTTTCTTCAAAACAGAAAAAGCAGTGAGATTTACATATCTCACTGCTCCAAAAATCTGTTGCTCTAAAACGCTATTTGATTACTCATCTTACCATTATTTTATGGAAGGTATTCTTTCATATACTGAAATATTATGCTTTCATTCTTACATCTTGAAAATCATTTTATGGTAAATAATATTTCCAAGTATAAATTGTCACAATTTTTAAAACTAGATTAGAAAATTAATATAATGATTCTTCCACCTTGAGCATTCTATATCCTACACCAATATGTGTTTGAATATACTGAGGAGAGTTTGGTTCTTTCTCGATTTTTTTACGCAATGTAGCCATAAATACACGCAATGACGCAATATCGTTTTCCCAGCTACTTCCCCATATATTTTGCATGATAAAAGTATGCGTCAAAACTTTACCAACGTTATGTGAAAGCAAACACAACAATTTATATTCGATGGGAGTTAAATGAAGTTCTTTCTCTTTTATATACACACAGCCTGCAGCATAATCAATGGTTAAATCTCCATTTTTAAATACGGAGGACTGTGACATAGGTTCACTTTGCATCATCAAGATCCGGCGCTGTGTCACCCTTAAACGAGCCAGCAGTTCTTCCACGGAAAATGGTTTTGTCAGATAATCATCTGCACCTGCATCCAGTGCATCAATTTTATCTGTATCTTCACTACGGGCACTGATTACAATAATTGGTATATTAGACCATGAACGAATTTTCTTGATCACTTCTATGCCATCCATATCCGGCAAACCCAAATCAAGCAAAACAACATCTGGATTGTGGGATGAGGCTTCCATAATTGCAGTTTCCCCATTCTTTGCTGTCAAAAACCGATAATCATGTGCTTTTAGCGTTGTTGTAATTAAGTTTTTTACAGACATATCATCTTCTACTACGAGTATTGTTAATTTATTCATGTATATGGACCTCCCCAGCTGGTAATCTAAATGTAAAGTTTGTTCCATGCGGTATATTATCTGTAACCATAATTTGACCATTATGCATCTGAATAATAGATTTACATAAGGCTAAACCCAAACCTAAACTTCGTCTGCTGTCAGCAACCTGGTTACCCCCTGTATAAAACATATCAAAAACATGTTTTTTCATCTCATCAGACATACCGTCTCCGTCATCCATAATCGATACGACCGCTTCATTGTCTTCTTTTCTCGTATAAATGAGAATGTGAGAGCCTTCTTTCGTATATTGGATCGCGTTGTTGACAATATTGATCACAACTTGAACAATCAATCTGGCATCCATCTTCGCAAGCAAAAATTCATCTTCATGCTTGACTTCTATATGATATTTTACACTTCTGCGATTAATATGGCGCAGTGCCTCCTCAACAACATCGTCTATCAAGTCATCTGTGATGTTCAAATGCAGCCGGTTTTCTTCCAAACGTGTAATAGACAGCAGGTTTTCAACCAAATTGATTAACCACATAGAATCATCATAAATATCTAGATACAGCTGCGACTTTGTATTTTCATCAAAAAACTTGCTGTTATGAAGCAAATTACTGGCGTTTCCAGATATAGATGTTAAAGGCGTTCTCAAATCATGGGAAATCGAACGCAATAGATTTGCTTTCAGCTGCTCATTTCTTGCCAGAACTGCTGCTTCTTCTTTTTCTCTTGCATGCTTCTCATTTTCCAAAGATAAGGCACATTCCCCGACAATGGAAAGCAGCATACTATGGTCAAAAGCGTCCAACGGCTCTTTCTCAATATCAATGCCGATGACACCATACACCACATCGTTAATTCGTACAGCCAAGTACAAACACTCCGCTTCTGAAAATGTTTGTGTACTTGCACCTGCATGCTTATTATTTCTTAGAACCCATAACGCCGCTTCTCGTTCACTTTCCAAAAGATATTTCTCTTTTGGTGTATCTTCAGAAGCCAAAAACAGAATCACATCCCCCAATGTTTCATTTTCTACAGGGTAAAAAACAATAGTTTTTCCAAGAAGCTTATTGAGCTGCTGTGCTGTCGTAGAAATAATTTCATCTTTTTTGGTTACCTTCTGTAAAATCTGGTTTGTATCAAATAAGACCTTTGTCCGAAAAGCCGATTGTGCCAAACTTTTTGCATGATTTTTCAACCGTACTGCCAATGTACCTGTTAAAAAAGATACGACAAACATAATCACAAAGGTAACAGGATACCCTTGGCTATATGCATGCAGTGTAAATCTAGGCTCCGTAAACAAGAAATTAAAAATCAAAACACTGACAATGGACGCAATCAAACTATAAATTTGATTCTTCGTCACAATGGAAATAATCAGCACGCCCAAAACATAAACCATAATAATATTGGACTCAACAAATTGCAATCTTTGGAATAACAATCCAATACAACTTGTTAATACGAGTATCCCAATACTCCACAAAATATCATGGACTGAGAAAACGAGGCTTGAAAAATGATTTTCTTTATTTTCACGATACGATTTGGTGGTTTGTTCAGAATCCGGTATGATATGTACTTCCAAATTGGGAACATCCGCAATCAGATGCTCCGTTAAAGAAGGTTTTCTGAAAAACGGATTTTTCGCAATGGAGCTTCTTCCAATGAGAATTTTTGTTACCCCAGAAAGTCTTGCAAATTCCGCAATCTGAAAGGAAATATCGTCACCATAGACAATTTCTACTTTTGCTCCCAATTGACGAGCCAGTTTCATATTTTTATGCAATGCATTTTTGATTTTCTCGTTATCCTTTGCATTTGTCGTCTCCACATAAACAGCCGTAAATTCTCCCGAAAATGCCACAGCCATTCTTGCCGCAGTCCGAAGAATTTTTTCGTTAGATGGAGATGCTGACAAGCAAACCAAAATATGTTCTTTGGTCGGATATTGAGATTTTTCTTCTTCTAAAAAACGATTCAGTCGATTCGCACAGCAGCGCAATGTCAGCTCGCGCAGAGCTGTCAGTCTTTCTATGGTGCAAAAAGTCTCATTGGTTTTGCATTTGTAATAATGATCATCCTTTATTCGGTTCAACAATTCTTCCGGTTCCAAATCGATAAATTCTACCTGATTTGCTTCCTCAAAAATAGAATCTGGAATCCGTTCTTTCTCTGTGATACCAGTGATAGAGGCAATCCGATCATTCAAGCTCTCAAGATGCTGGATATTGAGCGTTGTATAGACATGAATCCCCATATTCAACAGTTCCTCAATATCTTTATATCGTTTTTCATGGCGAAAACCCACAGGATTTGTATGCGCCATATCATCTATCAAAATATATTCTGGCTTTCTTTGCAAGGCTCCATCCAAATCAAATTCCTGAATCGTTTCTCCATTCCATTTCAATTTCTTCGTTGCAAGAACTTCTAATCCATCTTGCATAGACAACGTTTTAGGATTTTTATCGGGATTGAGATAACCTACCACAACGTCTGCACCATGCTGCTTTAACGATATTGCAGCTTGCAACATGGCATAGGTTTTTCCGGTGCCAATGGAATAACCCAAAAAAATTTTTAATTCACCCTTCTTTTGCTTTAGTTCTGCACACATTTTCTCGCTATCATTCTTTCTCTTTGTTTATTGCTGGTATGAAAAATACTCTGTTGTGGGCATATTCTGCTTCATGTCATCAACAGCTTTTACAGAGATAAAAGTCTTGCTGGATGAAGCTCTTTTGATAAAAATGTAAAAACTCTTTCATGAATAAAAGAATCTGTGGATCCTGTTCATTCATTCTCAAAAATACATTCAATTGAGCTTCTCCATCCTTCATTGGAACAAATGGCATATCTAAATTTGCCAGCAGAAGATTTTGATTCTTGATTCGAATCGCCCCTTTACAAAATACGCCATCCCCATATTTCGCAGTTTCTCCTACAACAAAACCCACATCTAATTTTTTATGCTTCAAGCAATTTAGAATTTTACTTTTTTCATTATAATACAACTTTATGGTATAGTTATCATATTTTTCAGAAAAGTTCTTCAGAAAGCATGTAAGCGCACCGCCTGCCTCCATATTTTCCACAGCAATCTTCAGTTCCTTATTTGTTTGCGAATCAGCCTTTTCTCCTTTATACTCACATAAGTAATGATCCAAGCGATCCATCAATAAAAGCAAATACAGGAATGCTGCAATACCTCCACAAATCAAAAGAATTTCTTTCATAAATTCATCTTCTTTCCAAATTTAGATGTGAAAACATCTTTGAATATCCTTAATGTTTCCTAACACCAACATGCTGTGGTCCTCCGGAAAAACAGTTTCAGAAGATATTTTCAAATTCATCTTGCCTTCATGCTTAAAGGCCATCAAATTGATATTATGTTTTTTTCGAATTTCCATTTCGCCAACGGTCTTGCCAACCCATGCTTTTGGAATTTCAATTTCAAAAATAGAATATTCCTGATCTAATTCGATGTAATCCAAAATATGATCTGAACTGTATCGGATTGCTGTCCACTCAGCCAATTGTTTTTCTGGATACACTACCTCATCCGCGCCATTTTTCAGCAAAAACTTTGCATGGACATCTCTTGCTGCACGTGCAACAACCATCTTTGCGCCCAATTCTTTCAGTAAGGACGTTGTTTCCAAGGAACTCTGGAAATCATCGCCAATGGCAACAATACATACATCAAAGTTATTGACACCCAGAGAGGATAGAAATTCCTCCTGTGTTCCATCCCCAATCTGCGCATTTGTGACATAGGGCAGCACTGCGCGCACTCTTTCTTCATCCTTATCTACAGCCATTACTTCGTGATGCAATTCATCCAATTTCATTGCTGCATGTCTACCAAATCTGCCAAGACCAATTAGTAAAATCGTTTTCATTTTTATCTCCTTTTTTATTAACCAACTGTAATTTTTTCTTCTGGATATTTGAATCCGGAAATTTCTTTTTCATGTAATGCTGCAAAAACCAATGTCAGCCCACCGACGCGTCCAAGAAACATCAGACAAATCAAAATGATTCTGGACAGAATTCCCAAGGTAGGCGTAATTCCTAAAGACAAGCCTACGGTTCCAATGGCTGAACTTGTTTCAAAGAGTGCAGACAATATGGGGATTTCTTCGTAACCGCTAATAAGCATTGCACCAGCTACCGACAGCACAACATATAATAAAAGAACCGTTGCCCCATTTCTGATTGCTCGTACAGGAATACTTCTGCCAAAAAGATGGGCTTGTTCCTTTTCTCTGAAAACAGCCAATGCCGATGCACAAAGGACTGCAATTGTTGTCGTCTTCATCCCACCTGCCGTAGAGCCGGGAGAACCGCCGATTAACATCAGAATAATCATAAGCAGCAAACCGGCTTCACTAATAATGGTTAAATCTACGGTATTAAAGCCTGCTGTTCTGGGTGTAATGGACTGAAACAAAGATCCCCATAATCGATTCAGAAAATCCATATCCGAAAACTCGATAAAGAAAAAGTATAAAAAGGGAATCCCAATCAGCATGGCTGTAACCAGCAATATAACTTTACTTTGCATTCGATATTTTTTGAAATGAAATTGGTTGTTGTAGATATCTGCCCACGTCATAAACCCAATACCACCAACAACAATCAACATCATAATGGTAATGTTGACAGTGGGGTCTGTTGCATAAGAAGTCAAAGAAGAATATGGCGTTCGAATACCAATCAAATCAAATCCCGCATTACAAAAAGCAGAGATTGAATGGAAGATTGCATACCATATTCCTTTCACAAGACCAAAATCACTGCAAAAGACAGGAGCTAACAAAATAGCCCCAATCAACTCAATAAAAATAACAGTTCTGAGTATGAATTCCGTCATGCGCACAATCCCACCAACCTGTGGAGCCGATATGGCCTCCTGCATGACGCTTCGCTGCATCAATCCGATTTTTCTTCCGGAAATGACCGCTATGGAAACGGCAATGGTCACAACACCCATACCGCCAATCTGGATTAATACCAATATAATGGTTTGACCAAATACAGACCAATAGGTGGCAGTATCATGCACAACCAACCCTGTCACACAGGTTGCTGACGTTGCAGTAAATAACGCATCTAAAAAAGATGCGCCCCGTCCGTCCTGTGTTGCGATTGGCAATGTTAAAAATAAAGTACCTAATAAAATCACAGATAAAAAACCAAGAATAATCACTTGAAATGAGGTTATGTGATGATGTTTTCTGTGTTCCACCAGATGCATGTATCTCTCCTACTTTCTTTATGCAATCTTTTCGTTTCCTTAATCTTATCTTTATTCGCATTAAGATGGGAGTAAGCATCTGGCGTTTTGTATTAAGATTGCATTAAGATGCCGATGATTGTCCTATATCCAAAAACTTATGTTTCTATTTGAAAACAAGTTTACATATAGCCAAAAATCCATGCAATAGGCAAAACAATTGCGGTTGTACCAAGAAACACCATACCGACCATAGCAACAGGCAGTACAATAAAAGCTGCCGCAAAAGAAATGTATGGATGATGATCTCCAAACCACTGTAAAATGTGATAAAAACCAAATTCAAATTTGTGTATAGACTGTAAAACGGCTGTCATAGTCTTTCCCTCCTTTATTTCATGTTCAGGATACCATAGGGAACATGAAAACGGGAAAAAGGAACAAGTGAATACAATTAAGAAACAGTTAAGGAGTCATACCCCACTGATTCTGTAAAAGACAGAATTTACCTATTTTTAAATAAGTGAAAGTGATTGGAAAAGAAGTTTATTTTTAATGAAAAAACAGGCGTTTCAATGCTTTCCAGCTGATGAAACACCTGCTTTTTTCTTTTATCTACTAACCAAAATCAGACTTTATTCTTCAGGAAGAATCCCCATCTCCTCTGCAATGTCAATATTCACAAGCAATACATTCACTGTTTCTTCCCCAAAGATTCCAAATGTTTTTCCTTCTGTATGTGCATCTATGATTCGCTGCACTTCTTCTTCTCGCAGACCAGAAGCGGCTGCAATACGGGGAACCTGAATCTGGGCAGATTCTGGAGAAATATGAGGATCCAAGCCAGAACCGGAAGCTGTCATCAAATCTGCGGGAATATCCTCTGCACTGACATCAGGATTTTTTGCAAGGAAGTTTTCCATATCAGCGGCGACTCTTTCTGTTAATGCCGGATTGGAAGGTGCATAGTTATTAGAGCCGGAAGAAACACCCGTATATTCTGTCCCGTCGCTGTAATACCGGTTTCCTTCGGCATCTTCCTCATAGGTATTGTAATGATATGCGGAAGGACGACCCCACAGAAAATAGTCTTCTGTAAATTCCTGCCCGATGGTTTCTGCCCCGACAGTTTTGCCATCCACAGTGATTAAACTCCCGTTTGCCTGTTTGGGAAATATTACCTGAGATACGCCAGTTAATGCCAATGGATAAGCTAAACCACAAATGACCAACAGAACAATCGTTATTGTAATTGCTTGCCTTGCATTCCGAAGAATTTCTTTCATAATAAATGGACCTCCTTAAAATCCCAGCAGCTGAAGGACTGGGTAAATGATCATATCAATGATCTTAATACCGACAAATGGTGTGATTACGCCGCCCAAACCATAAATCAGCATGTTTCTTGCCAACATTTTTCCTGATGACATTGGACGATATTTTACACCTTTGATTGCCAAAGGAATCAAACAAGGAATGATAATGGCGTTGAAGATCAAGGCAGACAAAATGGCACTGTATGGAGTTGTCAAATCCATGATATTTAGCACACTCAACTGGGGAATTGCTATCATAAACATTGCAGGAATGATTGCAAAATATTTTGCAATATCATTGGCAATAGAAAATGTTGTCAAACTGCCTCTTGTAATCAACAGCTGTTTCCCGATTTCTACAACCTCCAGAATCTTTGTAGGATCAGAATCCAAATCAACCATATTGGCTGCTTCTTTTGCCGCAGTTGTACCGCTATTCATTGCCAAACCAACGTTTGCCTGCGCCAATGCAGGGGCATCGTTTGTGCCGTCGCCAGTCATCGCAACGATTTTACCTTCCGCCTGTTCTTTCTTGATGACGTCAATTTTGTCCTCTGGTTTACATTCTGCAATAAATCCATCCACACCAGCTTCTTTTGCAATAGTTGCCGCTGTCAATGGATTATCCCCTGTACACATGATTGTTTTAATCCCAATGGCTCGCAGCCTTTCAAATCTTTCTGCCATACCGGGTTTTACAGTATCTTTCAGATAAATAACACCTAAAATATGAGTATTTTCGCATACGGTCAGAGGTGTACCGCCCAAAGCGGAAACCTTTTCCACCTGTTCATACAAATCACTGGGGATTTTACCACCCTGTTCCAAAACATATTTTTCGATGGAATCAGATGCGCCTTTTCTGATTTTTGTACCATCAGGCAAATCTACACCGCTCATACGTGTCTGTGCTGTAAATTCGATAAACTCAGCACCTTCTGCCAAAACGCTGGTATCCCCCATTTGTTTTGCCAAATCTAATGTAGATTTTCCTTCTGGCGTTTCATCCAGTACAGAAGTCAATGCAGCACAACGAATCAACTCGCTGCGGTCAGCACCGCCTACTGGCAGGAAATCCGCTGCCAGACGGTTGCCAAATGTAATGGTACCTGTTTTATCCAAAATCATTGTGTCTACATCACCACAAGCTTCTACAGCTTTCCCGGACATGGCAATGACATTAAATCTGGTAACACGATCCATCCCTGCAATCCCAATTGCGGAAAGCAAACCGCCAATTGTTGTCGGAATCAGACATACGCACAATGCAATCAACGTAGATGTCTGAAGCTGTACCCCACTATAAAGACCAATGGGATACAGCGTTACAATAACGATCAGAAAAATGATGGTCAAGGAAACCAACAATGTATTCAATGCAATTTCATTGGGTGTTTTCTTTCTGGAGGCACCTTCAACCAGAGAAATCATACGGTCCAAAAAGCTGTTGCCTGGATCAGAAGTAATCTGAATTTTCAGCCAGTCAGATACAACTGTTGTACCACCTGTTACAGAACAAAAATCGCCGCCGCTTTCTCTGACCACAGGCGCAGATTCACCAGTAATTGCGGATTCATCTACAGATGCGATCCCTTCAATGACTTCGCCATCACCGGGTATTACTTCGCCGGCTTTTACCAGAACGATGTCACCTTTTTTCAGCTGGCTGGACAGGACTTCTGTTTCGCTTCCATCGTCCAAAAGAACTCTTGCTTTTGTATCTTTCTGTGTTTTCTTCAAACTGGCTGCCTGCGCTTTGCCTCGACCTTCTGCAACAGATTCTGCAAAGTTTGCAAACAGAATCGTGATAAACAATACAATACATACAAGAATGTTGTACAGCCGAAGATTGATGTCCTGGCTGACATCTCCGAATAGTCCGGGTACAATGGACAAAATCAATGAAATGATGCAGCCAATTTCAACCACAAACATGACGGGATTTTTCATCATGTACCGTGGATTCAATTTCATAAAGGAACCGACGATTGCCTGATGCATAATCTCAGGTGTAATCAGTTTCTGGTTTTGTTTCTTACTCATAGTGATGATGCCTCCTTATGACCAAAGGGTAAGATGCTCTGCAATAGGTCCCAGTGCCAACGCAGGGAAGAATGTCAGTGCAGCAAAAATGTATACGACAAATACCAGGATAACTGCAAAGGCAACATTATCAGTATGCAATGTACCTACTGTTTCACTGACAAACTTCTTCCGCATCAGTGAGCCGGCAATTGCCAACTGAATCACAATGGACAGGTACCGACCAAAGAACATGACAAGACCAGTTGTGATATTCCAGAAATAACTGTTATCAGCAAGACCTTCAAAGCCGGAACCATTGTTTGCCGCTGAAGATGCGTATTCATAGAGTACCTGTGATAACCCATGGAAGCCAGGATTTGTAATGCCTTCCGTTCCTGCCGGAACTGCAACTGCTAACGCAGAGAATGCCAAAATCAAAAGTGGATGAATGATGATACAAAGTGCTGCGAGTTTCATTTCTCTGCCTTCGATTTTTTTGCCAAGATATTCAGGTGTACGTCCGATCATCAAGCCGCAGATGAAAACCGCCAGTATTGCATACATGATCATATTCATCAAGCCAACACCTTTCCCGCCAAATACAACATTCAGCATCATGTGCAGCATTGGAATCATGCCACCCAATGGTGTCAAAGTATCATGCATATTGTTTACGGTACCTGTTGTAAAGGATGTCGTTGTGGTAGTAAACATTGCAGACTGCGCAATACCAAAACGAACTTCTTTCCCTTCCATACTGCCCATGGACTGGGTCAGACCAACATTTGCCAATGCAGGGTTCCCCTGACTTTCTGCCCAGAAACATACGCTCAAACCAATCACAAAAAGGATGCCCATTGCAAGGAAAATGGATCTGCCTTCTCTGCCAAAGAATTTTGTCGTCAGGCTGGATTTTACTGCAACGTCATTTTCCAAAGCCGCTTGTGCTTTGCGATCTCTAACCATTTTGCCAAAAGTAATGACGCAAGCACCCGGAAGAAGCATCATAGAATATAATTCAATCAAGTTTGAAATTATCGTAGGGTTTTCCATAGGTGTTGTAGAATTTGCGCCAAAGAAGCCGCCGCCATTTGTGCCTAAGTGTTTGATAATCTCCACTGCTGCCACAGGTCCGGTAGCAATGGTTTGTTTCATTCCTTCAATGGTATCCACCACAATGTTTGCACTCAGATTCTGAGGAACGCCCTGCCATACCAGAAGTAAACCACCCACAAAGGAAAATGGAAGCAGGATACGTGTGATCACTCTTACCAAGTCCATATAAAAGTTGCCAACGCATTCTTTTGTTTTTCCTGCCAGACCTCTGATAAAAGCAATACATGCCGCATAACCGCTGGCTGCTGATACAAACATCATAAATGTAATAACCAGCAGCTGAGAAAAATAAGATAATCCACTCTCACCGGAATAATGCTGCAAGTTTGTATTGGTCATAAAACTGATGATGGTATTAAAGGAAAGCGTTTCTTCCATAGAAGCAATCCCGTTGGGATTGAAAATGGAAATAGACTGTATCCTCAAAATCAGATATCCAATGAAAACCATCACTGCGTTTGTTGTTAGCAAAGCAACCGCATATTGCCACCAATTCATACCTTTATCTAGATGAACGCCACTGATTTTATAAATCACACCATCTATCCGATCCATAACCGGATCTGCAAATGTTTTTTGTCCTGTTGAAATGTGATACAAATAATTGCCTACAGGAATGACAAGTGCAATAAAAATGGCAATTGTCACAATGAGTTCCAACATAATCATTTCCTCCCTAAAGTATCAAAATCTATCTGGATGCACCAGCGCATATACCAGATATACGCCAAGCAATATCACAACTGCACCAAGAATAAACATTTCTGTTTCCTCCTTATTCCTTCCATTGTTATTCATTTGAATCCACTTGTTTTTTACACCAACGTACCAATAAATTGATCAAACCAAAACAGATGACCAGTATCGCTACCATTGCAATATCAAGCATACTTTACTTCCTCCTTTTTCCATTCACTTTTTATGGACTTATTTTAGCAAGGTCCCTATCAATATGGTCTAAGGAAAACGCAGCAGAAATTAAAACCATATAAAGAAAGAAATTATGAAACGCTTTCATGAAAAAAGAACAGAATCCATTTATGATTCTGTTCTCTTTATGAAGTGATCCATTAATAGTCTAATGAACGAATATCTACTTTCTCCCATGGCAATGTAAATGTAAAGACAGCCCCCTGTGGTGTATTGTCAGTAACAGATATCTTCCCTCCATGGGCCATGACGATAGATTTACACAAATTCAGTCCAAGACCAAGTCCTCTGTGATTATCTCCTTTTCCTTGATATGCTGTATAAAACATATCGAAAATATGTTTTTTACTCTCATCATCCATTCCTGGTCCATTATCGGCAATTTCAATATAAACCCAATCTCCTTTCTTATACGCAGACAAATTAATTTCTGAACCTACAGGCGTATATTTAATGGCATTGTTCACAATATTGATAATTACTTGTATCATCAAATGCACATCCATTTTCGCCATCAAGAATTCATCTTTCACTTCTACATGTATCACATGATCTTTTGCCTGCCTATCCACATGACGTAATGCCTCGTCAAAAACTTCTGTTAAAAGCTGCGGTTCCAGCTTCAGCTTCATAGAGCCATTTTCAACTCTGGTGATTGACAAAAGGTTTTCTGTCAAATTCATAAGCCACATTGCGTCATCATAAATAGAAGAATACAATTCCTGCTTTTTCTCCTCTGGCAAAAGTGTTTCCTGATCCATAAGAATCGCGGCATTTCCACTGATTCCTGTAAGGGGTGTGCGTAAATCATGTGAAATGGAACGTAATAAATTCGACCGAAGTTTTTCCTGATGTGTACGCATCTCGATATTGTATTTTTCCTGACTCAACCTTCTTCTTTCCATAATGATGCCGCATTCATTAAGAATGGCAATGATCAAATTCTTTTCAAAGGTATCTAACGGCTCATAGGATTTTATGGGAATCCCCACAATCCCCATGACTTCCTGCATACCCCTGACGGAAAGATAATAGTTTTTTACATTAGAAAGTGTATTGGTAGTTGCTCCCGCATGTTTATTATTCTTTTGCACCCACTGAGCAACAGCTTTTTCCTCCAATGTAAATCGGTCAAACATTTCTTTCTCTTTGTCTTTTGGCTCTACAGAAAACGCTAACTCCTTGTCTTGATAAGAAACGGCATACAAAATAGGTCTGTTCAAAAGAGCTTCCAATTGTTCTGCACCCTTTTGCAATATTTCTTCTTCGTTTTTTCCTTTTTGTAACTTCTGTATGCTGCTAATCAAAAGTTCTGTGTAATACGCTTTTTGCGATGCTTGTCTTGCCTGCCTTTGTACCCTTGTGGCAAGTGTACTGGAAAGAACACTGGTCAATAGCATAATGAAAAAAGTAATTGGATAATCCGGATCTGCGCTCAATGAAAATCTTGGTTCTGTAAATAAATAATTAAATATCACAACACTGCATATAGAAGATAAAACGCCGCATAGGTATCCTCTGGTTGCAATGGATGAAAGCAATACACCTAAAATATAAATCATAATGATATTGGCTTCTCTCATTCCCAACTGAAAGAAAATCATTCCGATGACAGATGCACAAACAAGAATCAGGATTGTCTTTAAGAAATCCTTTGTTGTGATGACCGTATCTTCCATGGAAATAAACATCTTTTTCCGAAATAATGGCTGCTGATCGGGTATGATATAGATATCTATATTTGCTGCAAGTTCCGTCAGCCGATCTACCATATTCTTTTTCCCAAACAAAGTACTTTGCCTATGGTTTGTTCGCCCCATAACAATTTTGGTTACACCGCTTACTTTTGCATATTCAGCGATTTGTACGGCAGGATCTTCCCCATAAACCGTAGCAATTTGTGCCCCTAGCTGTTCTGCCAAACGAATATTTTCTTTCAAACGCTTTGCGTTTTCTTTCGATATTTCAGCCTTTTTCGATGTTTCCACATATAACGCGGTAAAACCACTGTGAAATGCCTCTGCCATACGCGCCGCTGTGCGAATTACCTTTTTATTAGATGGCGCTGGTGACAAACAGATTAAAATATGTTCTCCTGCCCTTGCTGCCGCCTCTTTCCTTTCTTTTTTCGCCGTTCGATTCAAACGATCCGCAGTACGTCTTAAAGCAATTTCACGTAATGCCGCGAGGTTTTCTTTCGTAAAAAAGTGGGTTAATGCTCGCTTTGCCTGACTTTCTTCATAAACTTTTCCTTCATGCAAACGAAGAATCAAATCGTCTGGTTCTATATCAACAACTTCCACCTGCGCTGCCGAATCAAAGACATCATCTGGTATTCTTTCTTTTACAGAAATTCCTGTGATAGATGCCACCAAGTCATGTAAAGATTCCAAGTGCTGCACATTAACTGTGCTGTAAACATCAATGCCTGCCCGTAGCAATTCTTCCACATCTTGATATCTTTTTAAGTGCCTGCATCCAGCTGCATTACTATGAGCCAATTCGTCTACTAAAACCAATTCCGGTTTTCGCTCAAGAACTGCATCTAAATCCATCTCTTTTAACGTCATACCATGATAACGGATTTCTTTATTGGGGATTTCTTCCAATCCATTTATTAAAGCAAGCGTATCTGGTCTGGTATGTCTTTCCACATACCCAACAACAACATCTTTACCATTATTTTTCGCTTCATGTGCCGCTTCTAACATGGCATACGTTTTCCCAACACCGGCGGCATATCCAAAGAAAATCTTCAATTTACCATGATACTTTTCCGTCTGTTCTCTTTGGATCATTTCTAAAAGCTCCTCTGAACGAAACCTTTTTATTTCCATACTCTTTATCCTCTCATATTCCTAAACAACAATGCAGCATATATCTTTCATTTTATTATCTTACGCCCCAAATAAATAAGGCGTAAATAATGCACTTTTCATATAAAGATAGGATTAAGGCATAAAGTTTGAACCTACCCGTGTATGACAGATACTTAAAGCAACTGTTTCATTTTACATTATGTTCCTCTGCTCCTTATAAAAAGGTCCATATATTCACTTATCAAAGTTCGATTTACCTCCCTTTTTTCTATTGTTTTTTAAGTACCTTCTAAAATAATAATTCGATAATTTTATATACGAAAATATTTTATTTCCTTCTAGTAGAACTAGAGATTTTGTTAAGCGAAAACATCCAACAAAAAAGCCAGAAACCTTTTGGTTTCCGGCTTTTCGTATAGAAACATATTTTATTTCATTACATTCTCGCAGAAATTCATGAGCATGGTTGCCGCTTCGGCTCTGGTAGCTTTGCCCTGAGGCATCAGTGTGCCGTCGTCCATGCCGCCCATGATACCTGCGTTCACTGCCCAAGCCATGGCAGGTCTTGCGTAGTCAGAAATATTTTCATAATCAGAAAATTCTCTCACTGCCATGCCGCCTTGGGTGGTGTCATAGCCTTTGAACTGGGCATAGCGATACAAAATGGTTGCGAACTGTTCTCTGGTGATGAGATCGCCCACACCATAAGCGCCATTGTCATAGCCTGCTACAATGCCGTTTTCGTTTGCCCAAAGGATCGCGTCTGTATACCACATATCCCCTTTTACGTCTGTAAAAGTATTGGCTTCTGCGCTTTCCGGCTGTCCTTCCACGTTATACAGGACAACAGCCAGCATTTCTCTGGTCAGAGGGGTATTGGGGGCGAAAATATCTTCGCTCATACCGCTCATCAGACCAT
>OGZX01000832.1_pt1 | contig 34963 bp, 42 predicted proteins | sample 1576881 | NCBI WGS metagenome assembly OGZX01 (sample SAMEA3541542, study PRJEB24748) | human gut metagenome | biome: human gut; feature: human-associated habitat; material: faeces | place: China | collected 2012 | reverse complement strand
TGCGCACGATCTGATGTATTTAGGTATCCTCGTTGTTTCGACCTTACCTTCAAAGGATTTGGTTGCGATATTCTCAGCCAGATTCTCCAAACCTCTTTGAGAAAGCTGTGCGTTATACTCAGCATCTGTCAACGTTTCATTATCCACGGTCGAAGAAACATCCCTGGCATCCGTGTAAAGCTCTCTTCGATTTAAACCTGTTCCGGCACCAGACGCACAAGCTACGGTTGTAGTCCTCCGATCGGCTCCCTCCCCCTCTCCGGCAACCAAAGTAACTGTTTTCAAAGTCTTCTTTGATTCCAGATAGTTAGTATTGATTACATTCTCAAATTTTGGAGAAAAGATAACATACGGATTCGTAAACTGATCGTAAGAACGGTCTGCACCTGCATAGAGCTTAAAAACGAATTTGTTGTCATCGGACAACTTGATTCGGAAACCGACATTCTTGGAATCGCACAGTTTTTTGATTGCGTCATACAGATTGTCTCCCGTAAACTGCGCATCTACCGTCAGTCCGGTAATCGCCGGATCTGTTGATGCTTCAAATATCAGTCCCTCTACCTTTCTGGAAGTATCAGAAGGATTGATGATGTTCTCATCCAACAGCTTTTTAATTCCATTTTGAAAGTTTCCGCTGAGAATTGTTTGCTTCCAAATAATACGGCGCTCCAAAGTGGATTCTAATGATCTTCCTGTGACTGTGAAGTGGTTTCCGTTTTCAGCATCGGACTCAATCTTTCTATCCTCGACAATCATGGTCTGGTCAGATTCTTTCAGCCAGAGATAGTAGTCATCTTTCAGGATTTCAAGAACAGAATCATTGATACTCGTATATACCTCAAAATCTCCATAGGCTGAGTACCGCTCCGTCCATATCAGCGACTCAAAAGTATCAAGCACAGAAAGCATTTTCAGAGAAGTGTCCAGAACAATCAATTCCATAACTATACCCCCTCAAACGCCGTTCTGTTTTCGATCTTAAACTGCACATTTGTCGTTCCTTCTTCCACCACATAAGCGAAAATATTATCACCTTTGGATAGCTGAAACCAATCGGAATCTTTATCAAGACAGTTTAAAATATTGGTGTAAATACCATTTCGAAGAAGCGTAATTGATTTATCACCTTTGATTGTGGAGATAATGATTTCATCGCCGGCAACCATTCCGGAACCGGTTAGTTGCTCCAATTTATCAGTATCAATACGCATTACCTCTCTCGTCCCGGTATTGTAAATCGTAATATTTTTCACGTTTCCGATAGCATGGATGGTAATCACAACTCCAATCTCAGCATCGCCAGAGTAATAAACCGTCTGCTCAGTTTCATTCTTGATCTCACCGAATTCAATCAGAGATTCAGTCAAAGATTCGTTGGAAAAGGCAAACTCAAACAGAGGCTCTACTCCATAAAAGATTGTTGTGTTGGTTCCATCCGGACCAGCAGAATAAAAATAAGGATCGGGACACACGATGGAAATTTGCGTGGCCTCATCACTGCTGAAAATGTCAGGCTCATTCGATTCCACATAGCCATAGGTCTCACAAATACGATTATCAGTCTCAATAAGAAGCGTCACCCTCTTTTTGATTGGAAAATATTTGTATGAATCATGTCTGGTGTCCTCAATCTGGGGATTGAACATCAGTTTCAAAGACATAACGATATTTCTGGAATTTACTCTCGCCGAGTTATACAGTGATCCGTCATTCGTAGAGATTTCAGTCGTGTTAATATCCGCTTTACTCGGTCCCAACCCACTGATAGATTGAACAGCGAACCCGGATTCCTCCGGGAACGCTAATTCAAATCTCTTTGATTCTCCTAAGTAATTAGTTACAGTTACCGCTCTAATCATGTGTTACCCACCAGCCCTTTCATCGCCGAAAATTGATTCTTTGTCTGCCGATAAATATCAATTCTCGACAGAGCCTTAGGCGAATAATTGTTTTGCGTGAATTGATAGGTATTTCCAGTAGGAGAACTTTCTCCATTTTGAACTTCCATCTCGGAAACCCGATCATTCATCCCAGTGCTAACAGACAACGCCTGATTTCTGCTAAACAGAGTATTCAGCCTTCCAGTCCCTGCTTCCACAGCAGACAGATCAAGAACCGGTCGAATAGTAGGCTGAACATCCATATCCGCGTCCACATAATCTGCAATTCTGGAAATGATGTCGTTCAGTCCGTCAATAGAAGATCTGGCAATCTCCCTTCCAGCTTTTCCAGCCTTGGAGACATTGTCAATCAATGCATTTATGAATCCGACTCCCGCAAAGTTGCCGATTCCATAAAAACGTTTAGAAGGAGAATGCTCATCCAATTCGTCTTCCGCTGCTTCAGCGGCTGCGGCTGCCATAGCTCTTGCTTTTGCTTCTGCTTTCCATGTGTTTTCGCTGATACCATCGCAGAAACCGTCAACCAAGTACGAGCCGGCAGATTTGAACTGGCTATAATAATCTTTGATGGCGGTTATAGAACCACTCAGTGTTGTTGTAAAAGCTGTTCGGAGTTCGCTATCCTTGCTTCTAACACCGGCAATAAATTTAACCATGCACTCTCTACCCGTCGAGGTAAATTCTGCATACTTATTTTTAATCACCGTAAGACAAGCGCTAATGATATTTGTGAACGCCATCCGCGCACTACTGTCCTGCGATCTGACACCAGCAATCAGCTTCACCATGGTTTGTGTTCCGGTTGATGTGAATTCCCCATACTTATTTCGTATCGCAGTCAAACAACCGCTAACGATGTTGGTAAAGGTTGTTCTGGAAGGACTATCCTGAGAACGTACACCTGCAATAAACTTAACCATAAGCGTGGAACCACTGGTCTGGAACTCGCCCTGTTTTCCATTGATTGCTGTCAATACAGCCTGAACCAGCGTGGTGAATGTTATTGTCAGTTCGGATTTCTTTGCATTTGCACCATTGATGAAGGATGACAGCATACTCGAAGCCGCAGTCGTTACTTTCGATTCTGCATTATTGAACGCATTGATAAATCCAGTCACACCAGTTTCGCCAAGCGTTGTCAATGCGGAACTGAAAGAAGTCATACCGCTTGTGTCCAGACCAACCATCCCATTTGCCATACTTACCAAACGATTTGTCTGAGTAATTACGCCGGATAATAATGCCGTATCAATACCGCTGATGCTGTTGTAATAATTGCTGAAATGAGCTCCGAACGAAGCCATGTCACTTCCGAAGCTGGCAAGCGTCATATCATCAGAGAACCATCCGCCTTCTTTTGGAAGACTTTTCTGAAGCTCAACAATCGATGTCGCAGCATTGGTCGTGGTGGTAACGATATTTGCATCTACATCCTTCATATAGTCGGAGTATTGTGCGAAGCTCTTACCAAAGGAAACCAAGCTCGTACCAAAGGCTGCAATATCGTTATCTCCGGTAAACCAGCTTACCAGTCCGCCAGTATTCGGTAACGTATTCGCAAGTTCAACCACTGCTTTGCCAGCCGTTGCTGAATTCGTAACAGCCTCCACATCAATGCCCGCAATCGCATCAGAGTAGGATTTCATCGCTCTACCAAACGGCACCAACTTTTCCCCGAATGTATCCATGTCGTTTTCTCCGGTAAAGAAGCCAACGACACCACCACTGTTCGGAACAGTATTTGCCAATTCGATTAACGCCTTTCCCGCCGTAGCGGACTCCACGATCACATTTGCATCTAGACCTTTTACAGCCTGTGAGAACAGCATCATAGCCTCACCGAACGGCACAAGCTGCTCACCAAAGGCGTCCATATCATTTTCACCAGCAAAGAAACCTACCACGCCTCCGGAATTCGGAATTGTGGTTGCCATTTCGGCCATGGCCTTTCCTGCGGTAGCAGCATTCGTTACAGTATCCGCATCTAGTCCTCTTACAGCATTTGCAAAGCCCATCATCGCCTCACCGAATGGAATAAGCTGGGCACCGAAAGCACTCATGTCATTTTCGCCTGTAAAGAATCCGATAACTCCTCCAGAATTCGGAAGAGTTGCTGCCATCTCCGCAAGTGTTCTTCCCGCAGTGGCTGCATTTGCTACCAATTCCCCGTCCATACCAGCAATGGCGATGGAGAAATCCCGCATCGCTTCACCGAATGGAACTAGTTGGGTGGCAAAATCGCTCAGAGAAGATCCCCCAGTAAGCCAGGAAGTCAATCCGTTTAGAATATCGGCTGCGGTTAGAATAAGGATGGTTTCTGCCAATGCTTTTACACCATCCAACATAGAAGGATTAAGCTGTGTGGCACCTTCGATAAATGGCTGCACATTCGTCATAAATGCAGAGAGGTCTGCACCAATTTGAGGAAACTGACTGGAGACTCCGGACATGAAGCCGCCAACAATGCCACCGACAAACTTGCCAATCGCAGTACCGATTCCCTGAAGCAGATTTCCGCCCTCACCGATAAGCCATTCTAACCCAGGAATCTGAGCCAGAGCGCCGACAGCCGCCAGAACCAATGCCAATTCCGCAATGACCGCACCCATTCCGAGAACACCAAGCATAGCCCCGGGTACCAAGGACGCAACTGCACTGAGAGCAAGCATAATTGCCGAAAGCAAACCAATTCCAGCGATTCCTTTGATGAGCACATTCACATCAATACCACTCAAGGCGTCGATTACCCCGTCAAAGAAAGCCATCAATAACTCTACGCCGGCTTTAATCAATTCCGGAAGTTTCGTCGTGATAGCCTGAATAATCCCGATCAAAATATCGAATAGCTGCTCCACGATGGTTGGTGTATGTTCGACCAGAGCCGAAAGGACACTGTCGATAAGGACAAATAGTCCGTCCACGACCACCGGTACAGCCGTAACCAAAGCCTCGACTGCGGCAAGCACCAATACTGTAAATGCCTCAGCAATAGCTGGCCCACCATTTGCGATTACACCTGCTAGAGAAAGGATTCCTTCTCCGATTGATTCAAACAACAGTGGTATCAGACTGAGAATGCTGGATACTGCTACCACTAAAGACGCTGCTCCTGCCGCTCCGGATACCGCCAAAGCAGAAAGTCCAGTAGAAAATGCGAGAATGCCAGCACCTGCGGCCAGACATCCCACTCCCAATACAGCAATGGCAGCCGAAAGTCCAAGAATCGCTGGGGTCAATGGTCCTAATGCCACTCCTGCAACACCGAGAACAGTAAAAGAACCTGCCAGTGCCACCAACCCTTTGGCGATGCTCTCCCAAGACATATTTCCCAATGACTTGAGAACCGGGGTGAATATCGCCAATGCAGCGGACACCGTAAGAATCGCCGCCGCACCCGGAAGCGCAGTCTTCATTGCATTAAGTGCAACAACAAGGATGGTCATGGAACCTGCAAGTGTTACTAATCCCCTGGCAATTTCATCCCAGGACATTCCGCCCATATTTCGGACTGCTTCGCCGATAATGAGTAATGCCGCACCGACCTCTACCATTCCAGTCGCTTTCGATATCATTCCATTTGGAAGAAGATTCATCGCAACTGTCACTGCCGCCAAAGAACCAGCCATTGTAGTAAGACCTCGCCCAATCTCTCCCCAGGACAAGTTCCCCATCTTTTCTACAGCTTCCCCAAACACGAGCATGGCTGCTCCAAGAATCGTCATTGCTGTAGCGGTGGAAACTACATGTTTCGCGTTGGCTGTTACTTTGGTAAATACTGCCAGCTCAGTAAGAACCACTGCAACCGCAGATAGCCCCTTCAAAAGACTGGAAATATCCAAAGCACCAAATGCGCCAACCGCATCTGCCAGAATATTGATAGATGCTGCAAGAAGAACTAACCCTGTTCCTTTCAGAACTCCCATTCCATCCAAATCCGTAGCCTTCAGGAACAATGCCAGTTCTGTGCAAAGAACTCCGACTCCGATTAGACCTTTAGTCAAAGAGCCTACATCCAAAGCTCCTAAATCTTCAACCGCTCCCACAAGAACTCGAATCGCTGCTGCGAATACCACTAAACCAGCAGAACCTTTTATTAACCCTTTCGATGTTTTAGAAAGTGCCGTTGCAGACGCTACCAGAATAGCAGATAATCCGGCAACACCGACCAGTCCTTTCAGAAGCTCATCCCAATCCAAACCGGATAATTTCTGAACTGCCCCCGCAAGAATAAGAACGGCGGTGGACATTCCAATCATCGCAATGGTCAACTGTCCCATTCCTTTGATTGCTGCGCCGTTCATTATCTTTTCAAAGATAGCCATGGAACCAAGTAGTTCAACAAACAGAACACTCAAAGCCCCCAAGGACGCATTTAGCTTCTCGGAATCAACCAGGGACAATGCCACAATCGCTGCGGTCAGGATTGCCATAGCTCCAGCAATTTTCAGAAGAGTCCCGGCCTTTAGACTCGACTGCCATGCTTCAAGGCTCCCCTTAACTCCATCCAAAATATCTTTGAACGAACCGAGAATTCCACCGCCGTTTTCTGTGATTTCTGATAAAGAGTCAATGAACTTCTTCACTCCAATCAGAATTGCGGAAAACAATCCAGTATTGATTAAGTCTAAAATCGGGTCAAAACTTGCGGTATCAAATGCTGTGAGAATTGCTTCCCCAAGGTTTCCAAACGCATTCGCAACAATGGAACCCAGCTTCGATAAAACGGGAGCCGCCTTCTCGACAATTCCAATAATTCCTTCAAATGCCTTCTTTACCAGTTCTCCTAATTTTACGAATGGTTCAAATCGGGTCTGTACCTTATCCGCAAAATTATCGAGACCGCTGGTATCAACACTAGCAAACTCACTGAAAGCATCAGCGACTGTTTTTACAAAAGTCTTTACTCCATCCGCAATTGGTTTCAGGAAATTTCCGATTCCTTCGATAGCTTTGTTAAAGGCATCAGAAGATTTAATGGCTTCATCAATACCAACAATGAAATCTCCAATACTGGCTGTAAACCCGAGAATTCCATCTCCGGCCGGAGCCACATAACCAATCAGATCAGCAAATCCGCCAACCAGTGCTTTGACGCCCTGAAGCCCGATATCAAATAAAGCGAATACCCCTTTGAATGTTCTCTTCAGGTTATTCGCCGTTTCTTCACCTATTTTGAATTTTTCTGTGAGTTCCTGCAATCCGACGGTAAGATTGTAAAGTTGCTCTCCTGTCATCGGCGGAAAGACTTCCTTAAACGCCTCTCGGATCGGCTTTATCACTCCAGCCAAACCTTCAAAAGCATTTCTTACCGATTCGATCAATGCGGTTCGACCACCAAGGTCTTTCCAGTCCTGCAACATTTTGTTTCTTGCTTCGGCAGAAGCATTTACCATGTTGCCAAGCGCATTACTGACCTCGGTTAAAAGCTCTTTCGCTTCTTCGAAGTCACCAATGATAATCTCCCAGCTTTGTGTCCAACCAGATTGAACCGATTCTTTCAGAGTATCCCATAACTGCGTGAATGTCTTAACCTTAGTAGCCGCATCCAACGCTGTTTGAGCCAGTTCTGTAATCTCTTTAGCCTGTTCTTCAGTGTATCCCTGTGCAATGAGGTCCGCCTCCGAATAAGCCCCAGATAATTGTGTCAGAGTCTCGGTCAGAACCTCAGTTGTCAACCATCCGCCTTCAGTAAGAGATGCTCGGAATGAGCCGTACTTCTCAATCATAGCGTCCATATTCACGCCAAAGTGTTCAGCCGTTCTCTTTAAAGCATCCTGAAATAGCTGACCGCCCATTCCCGCATTCACAACGGAGTTCCAGTCCTGCAAACTAACCTTACCTGCTGCAATCGCCTGCGAAAGCTGATACATAGCGGTACTGGCCTGATAAGCGTTAGAACCTGAAGCAGCCGCTAAGTTTGCAATACCTTTGATTGAGGTTACTGATTTATCCAGATCAACACCGGCCGCTGTGAAAGTACCAATATTACGGGTCATTTCCGTAAAATTGTAAATCGTCTGGTCGGCATATTTGTTCAGCTCATCAAGAGCCGCATTTACCTGGTCAATCGTTGTCCCTTTACTCTGCGTATTGGCAAGAATAGTCTGAACTGCATTGATTTGTGTTTCGTACTCCTGAAATCCTGTCTTAATCGGATCGATCGTCAGTGCAGAAACAATATTTTTACCAGCATTTAACGCTGAATTTGTGATGTTTGCCAGAGCCGTAACTGCCATGACTTCCAACGCTGAGAACCGCATCTTTACCGTCTCAACTGCGTTGGAAAGCGGAGTCATGTTGCAGTTTTTGGCTGCGGCATTCACATCTTCCAATCCTTTGGAGGCACCTTTGAGATTTAAGCTTTTTTCGAGCTTTTCAATTGTCGATATACTGGTCTGAACATTCTGCTCAAACTGCTTGTTATCGAATCGCATTTCAACGACTCTTTCGTCAATTGTCTTACTCATAGCTTAGTAACCTCCTTCCATGTGTTATTTGCGATTTTGTCAAAAATAGGCTGGATAGCAGGATTGATATAATCTCGCCCCTGTACCCAGCCGCCGTTTCGAGTCCCATGTCCATACTGCAAAATAACAGCAATTGGAACTCCATTTTGAACATTTGAATTATGGAATGAAATCATAACCGAACCTTTTCGATTCTCGATTTCGTAATACCAGGAATTCGCCGTTTCCCCAGAATCTACCGGTGTTGCAGACGCAAGGGCGGCTACTCCCTCTTTACCAAACTTATCCAGGTCTCCGATATGAACCGCTTCTTTTGCCCTTTCCAGAAAGCGAGTCAACTTGGAGAAGTCACCCTTTTGTCTGAAACTTATCATGGTATGTCCTCTTTAAATCCGAGTTGCATAATCCAGAGAAATCCATCCTGCACCGGATTTCAGCTTACCCCATCCAGCATCGGAACCGGCACCGCTCTTAACTTCAACAATGGTATATACGCCTTTCGGACAGAAACCATTGTTGCCGTAATTCGTTCCAGGACCTTTGCGGATATACAAATCAGGAATGTCCACCTGAACCAGAAAATTACTTGAAGGTTTCTCCGCTGATTCACCGGAACTAGACGACGTACCTTTATAGGTACAATAAGCCTCATGAACGCTGATCCATCCAGCACCGGATTTCAACCTACCCCAATAACCATTCTGGATCTCGGTAATCGTATAAGTACCCCGGTCGGTAATCATTCCATTGGTTCCATAATTTGTCCCCGGACCTTTTCGAATGTTCAGATCACCGACATCAACTTTATATAGTCCCGTTTTGTAGGTTTCCTGGGTACTGTCAGTCGTACTTCCGCCAAGCCGAGCTGTTACTCGATTTGCGAGGTCTCCCAGTCTGGAATACAACCAATCCCCAGGACAGGCTTTATTAGCGAACCACCGATGAACTGTGAGGATCATCTCGTTTGACTTCGGGCTGTAATTCAAAGATTTGTCTTTGTCGCCAAACCAGATGAGTTTTGACTTGCCATTTCTCTGACAGATATCAACACACAAAGCCACCAGCTTTTCATATACCGCACTCGTCATGGCATACGGATGAGTTTTATCGCTGGCACATTCAATTGTCACAGCCCGCTGATCATTTGTGTTGCTGGAAGAACACCAGCTTCTGTTTGCTTCATCTACACACAGAACAACCCGCCCATCGGTTCCGATTCCATAATTGCAAGATGCTTCTCTACTGGGACTGGTGAAACATCCGCCGATAGATTCGGCTGAGAGCTGTCCAACTACACAATGCGGAGTGATTCGGTCAATCGAATGTGTTCTAGCTCCGCTGTGGTTTGGACTTTTTACTGTACAATTCACCAAGCTGCTATTACTCATAGTAATCACCCTTTCGTGTTCCATTTCTTTCTTCGAGCCGCGTTCAATGCTGCATTCCGCTTCATAATTTCCCTGCGGCTATGCTTCTTCGGCGGCCTGCTCTTCACATCACATACCCTTATCAGAGTAAATAGTTTATTGAGATGCCACTTCTGGCATTCAAACGGAATGTTCAAAGCTATCATCCAGTAATAAATGAGTTCTGCCGTAATCTGCTCTCTGCTCCCCTGTGTTTTTTTCTCTTCGAAAAATCGGGTGGCAGTCATAGGAAGTGCGATATACTTGTTGACCTCATTGATATTGCTGTTCGTCAGATAGTTATAAACTTCCGGATTCACATTCTGCGTAAGAGTCATGCATTTTACATAATCTATAGTTTCTTCCAAAGTTTTTTCCTGCTTTGTCAGAAACGGCTTATTCCATCTCGATTCCCATTTTGAAAGAGAAACAAGAGAATGCTCCAATTGCAAGGTCTGAGCCTTTGTGTAAACAAACTCTTGCTTCACCTCATCCCAGAATTCTGTGGATGGTATCGTGATTCGGAGCATCTCTTACCTCTCCTTTAACTCTGAGCGTTTGCTGCGATTGCAGGAGTCGTTGTAGAATTGCCAACATTCATCACTGCGTTCACAAAGTCTGCTGCTGCCTTGTCATTTGTAACCAGTTCCTCGAAGAGAACCTCGTAAGCAGGGGATTCCATAAAGGATCTGGAAATCTCTTCGGACTTCATAAAGCGGCGGCCATCCTCACTCTTGACACCGTAAGCCTTCTTAATAAGATCCTCAAAGAACTCCATAATCTGGCCGCCATCGGCACCGGCGCCAATGCTTTTGAGCTGCACGTCATAGCCGCCCTTCACACTTGTCTGCATCTTTACAATTTCCGGCTTTGACAGGTGGAAATAGAAATCCTCTTTTCTTTCAACACCATTCAGATCGATATAAGGAATAGTTTTCTTCAGCATAATTTTTTCTCCTCGTATTATAAAGTAGTAGTGTTTATAGTCCCTCTCCAAGGACTGTATGCTATACTTTTTGGAGATACTGTGGATTGGTTTTCACCTCCTACCACTTGATGGTTTTTGAAAGGCTCCAACCACAGGCTCTTTGTATATTTGTTAATCAGTTAGATACCGCATGACGGTTTATTTAGAACGAGGTTACAATCACAGAGAGTACCCGTGGGTTCCAAACAGTATCAAATACATTTAAAGGAGAACTTCCATGATATATGCAGGAATTGATGTTGCGAAAGATAAGCATGATTGCTTTATCACGAATTCAGATGGTAAAGTGCTCTTTCAAGCATTTACCATTCCAAACAACCGAGATGGGTTTGATGAACTCTATCAAAAGATTACAGCCGTTACCGATGATTTAAACAAAGTAAAAGTAGGCCTTGAAGCCACTGGACACTACAGTTATAACATCTTGGGGTATCTTCTTGATAAAGGTCTCGCCACCTTTGTTTTCAATCCGTTACATACCAATCTTTACAGAAAAAGTCTTAGCCTTAGAAAGACGAAAACGGATAAAGTTGATGCCCATACGATTGCTACTATGCTGATGTCTGATGTGAACTTAAAGTCCTACTCAGACACATCTTATCACAATGAGGAGCTAAAGTCACTAACCCGTTATCGTTTTGACAAGGTAAAAGAACGGGCCAAGCTCAAGTCTTCCGTTTCAAGGCTGGTCTGCATCCTGTTTCCCGAACTGGAAAAGCTTGTTCCTACGCTTCACATGGCGTCCGTTTATGCCCTGCTTTCTGAGTTCCCAGGAGCATCCTTTGTTGCTTTTTCTCATCTTACCCGTCTTGCAAATCTGCTTTCTGAGAGTTCCAAGGGCAGATACGGAAAGGATACCGCCATTATGTTTCGGGAGGCTGCAAAAGCATCTATTGGCTCCCACATGCCAGCAAAATCTCTTGAACTCAAGCACACAATCAAACTGATTCGTGAACTGGATGCTGAGATTGAGGAAATCGAAACTGAAATCAAAACCATCATGGATGAAATCAACTCACCAATCCTTACCATTCCCGGTATCAGCTACCGCATGGGTGCAATGATCCTTGCCGAAATTGGTGATTTCAGCCGCTTTGATTCGCCGGACAGGATACTTGCTTATGCTGGAATGTCGCCGTCCACCTACCAGTCAGGGCAGCTTGATAACTGTTATGCCCACATGGAAAAACGTGGTTCAAGATACCTGCGCTATGCCCTTTACAATGCAACGAAATATGTCTGCCACTGGGATAAATCTTTTGCCGCCTACCTTGCCAAAAAACGGGCAGAGGGTAAGCATTATAACGTCGCCCTGTCACATGCCTCAAAGAAGCTTGTGCGGCTGATTTTTGCAATGGAAAAATCGGGACAGGCGTATAACAAAGCTGCCTGATTCCTTCTGTAAAATATCTCCTTTTTTGAGTGCCTTTAATGACACTCTGTTTGTCATGCAGTTTTCAAAGTACAAATATATCTGAAATGCCTTTTGGCAATTCATTCAAAAAATTTATTTTAGGTCTTGACTTTTAATAGTTAGTCTTTCAAATAAAAAGAAGCCCCGCACATTGAATACGAGGCTTCCTATACATTTACATTATTCTGTTTCCAAGGTAAGTCCAGAAAGACCATAAGTCTTAGTAACACTTTCCCTGTTGTGTGTGGTAGTCACCTTAATGCTCTGAGTATCCTTATTCTTGATAAGGAGTACGATGTTCATGTCGTCATCGAGCGTAACCGGTCCTTTGGTGCCGCCTACGAGTTCGACAACTGTCTCTGCTTCAGCCGGCTCAGCTTCAATCTTGAGGGCCAGATAATTGCCCGACTGTTCGGAAACATTACTGCTGAAATCGACATAACCATCGACATACTTCAGAGTGCCTGTCACCTCATCATCGGAGACAACCACATCACTCTGTAATTCATTTACTGTTTTTCCGAATAAAACAGCCTCTCCGTCTTCAGGCTTAACGGAAAGGCTCATTAAGGGTTTTCCTTCGTCATGATCTCGATTACTTCATCGGGAAGCGGAAGTCTGGGATCAACGCCATCGTCACCATCGTCGGTAGTTGGGTCTTTACCATACAGGATTTCTTCCAGAGCAGCCAAATTCTTAGGGTCTACTCTTGTAGAATCGAAGGTAAGAATAGCCGTGGGTTTCAGCTTCTTATCTTCGATCACTTTCGTGATTTCCACCGGAGTCGTGCTGAACTCCCAGGAAAGCGCAATCGGCTCCGGGCTGTCATTTTTGGTCTGATAGCCTTTCTCGGAAGGTGATGCTAAACAGCCATATACCAGATGAAGTTTATAGCCATAGTCATCGGAATCTACATCATTTCCCAGAATAGTACGATAAGAAAGACCAAATACCTTTCTGCTCTGCTGCCCCGCAAACACGCCAGGTGCGATTTCTACAGAGCCGTCACACTCTGCGAATTCATCCGGATAGGTATATGCCTCAATCGTACCGCCGAAATCCTCCGCGGACATCAGATTCAAATACTTAATGTTATCCGCATAAATCGGGGAAGGCTCTGCCCCAGAAGGGCTCTCCGTCACAGCACTCAGGCCATTCCAAGCAACACCTTTGTTATACTTTCCACCCGTCTGAATCGGGTAAAGAACGCCATGGTCAACACCCGTTTCATAGAGGCGTTCCCCAACTTTATCCCAAACAAGTTTACTCATTGAATTATTCCTCCAATCTCAGAAATACACATTAAAAATGTAGTGATTCAGGTTATCTTTTTTGAAATGCCGGTCGAACCGGCTCATTGGTAAATTCGTTACTTTCTGCACCAGGGATGTATCCGGATCTTTGTCAATGACGGTAACGGCATATCTTCGATTAGACAAATATACCCCGTCATTTGCATACGTCTTGTCAATATCGTCAAGGCTATATACAATGGCGGGGTAGTTCATCTTGATAGATTCCGGAGGCTGAAAATAACATCGACACTGTTCGCCTTCTATCGGGCAAGATAAAATCTCGCACAATAGATTGTGGAATGTGAGTCGTCGATCAGTCATTATATACACCTCCTACCGTCAGAATCAAGCGCGGATACTGCACTTCGACACTGGAAATCTTCCACTTCGCTCCCATGAACTCGACATACCGCATTGCATGAAAATTCTGATAGGCAAAGGGATCGGCCACAATGCTGATCTCATTGGAAATGTTGATGTCATCATTGAGTTTATCGGATGTCTGATACCGACTGGTATTCCGAATCAAGTCACCGAAATACTCTCGCTCAGTAATCTCCCCATCCCAAACACCAGGACGAACATCCTTTGATACTGCATATCCGATTTTCCCAAAAAACTTTGCCATTTTGAATTTTCTCCTTTACTCTGTTTCCAAGGTCAATCCGGTCAGTCCATAAGTCTTTGTAGCTGAATCTTCCCCATCGTCTACTGTTACCTTAATGCTCTGGGTATCCTTATTCTTGATAAGGAGTACGATGTTCATGTCATCATCGAGTGTAACCGGTCCTTTGGTACCTCCTACGAGCTCTACAGTAGTGATTGCATCCTCAGAATCGGTTTCAACTTTCAAAGCAAGGTAATTTCCAGACTGCTCCGAAACATTGCTACTGAATCCGGTATAACCCGTAACATGCTTTAACGTACCGGTAATCTCAGATTCCCCGACAACAACATTCTCCTGTAACGAATCTACCGTTTTCCCGAACAGATTGGCTTCCCCATCTTCGGGACTAACAGAGAAGCCGATTAAGGGTTTTCCGTTACATCCTCTTCGATCGCAATAGCAGAATACACTCTAGTCAGAGCGCCAGAGCATCTGGTCTCCAGAAGGGACTTCTCCTGGTTAAAGTCGATATCGAACTGCGTGAAGTGAGTAACTTCGCCGCCCTTCGTAGCACCCAGAGAGTAATCATTCAGGTTCGTGATGATAGCGAGCAACTTCTTGGTCTTACTGTCGCTCGTCTTACGGGTCTTTCCTTCGAACTGCTCAGCGGTAAGAATCTCGCCAACGTTGAAAGCAGACGCAAGCTCCGCCTTGGAAGCATAGATTCTGCGACCGTTCATATCACGAGCCAGAAGCATTACATTGAGCATATGCGGGGTGATATACATATCCGGAGTACCGGTACCCTTGTAATCCTCCCTCGCATACAGAACCGCATTGATCATAGCCTCAGCGTAAACATAGTTTTCACCAAAGTTCGCCCCTGTGTTGGTACCCTGAAGCTCTTTCTTTGCGGCTTCAACATCCAAATCGGCGTGAATGGTGTAGAGGTCATCATCCGTCCAGATAGGTCTGATCTTATCCGGATCGATCTTGCCCTCGTCGCCGTCTTCACGACCGTCACCCAACATCATCGCAATGGCCAGCTCTTCATTGAGCATCAGGCGATCAATGTCGTAGAGATACTTCACGTAATCAAAATCCGTGATGTCGACAATGTCATCACGATGAAGCGCGTTCTTTACATAGACAGTCTGCGGATCGGTGGTTCTGCGTACCAGCTTAAAGTTTCCAGCCTGTTTCTTCTCTTTCCCTTTCTTGTAGCCTCTGGCCCGAAGAGCGTCAATGCCACGAATGTCGGTCTGGCTGGTTCTAATTCTGGAAATCGGACTCTTATGTACCTTCCTCATTACATTGATAATCCAGCCCTGGTCGTTGGTAATGAGTTCGGGAGCGCCAGGACGAACTTCCTGATATTCCGGGAAGAGATTTGTCACATTACCTTCCCCAGTCTGAACAAATCCGCCACTGACAGCGTCATGCTGAAGGCCATTCTGCTCCGCATAAAGCTGGAGAGCCGTCTGGAAAGTACCAACCTGACTGGTCTTCGCCATCTTAATGATGTCTTCCTGCGCGGAATGTGTCAGAAAGCCACCGGTTTCATTTTTCTTATCGTTGTCAAACACGTTATGCTTCATCTCGGTATTTCCTCCTTTAGAATCGTCATCTTTTTTATCTTCGGGCTCATCAGTTTCTCCGATAGCCTGTCCGATCATTGCATAAACTACATTTTTCTGCTTTTCACTGAGGGTATTAAATACCTGCTCAATTGTCTCGTCATCTTCCGCAGGCTTTTCTTCAGAAGTCTTATCTTCATTAGATTCGGACTTCTCCTCCGTCTTCTTTTCATCGGATTTATCATCCTCTTCGGCAGAATGATAGATCATAATGTTCTCGTCATATCCAATAATGGTGCGGTCTTCTGAAGACTCACCGTGAGCCATAACAGAGTCAATGAAAGCTCCCGGATTGGCTCCGGCCAGAACAAGACTCAGTTCATAGATAACGCCATGTACCACATTCGCTCCGGCCTGTTTAAGCTGACCGGCACAAATAGAAAGTGAACGAATGTCTCCATGCTGAACCAGCTTCTTCGCTGCCTGTCCGGATTCACTGTCATTGAAACTACAGTAGGCATAAACGCCCTCTTCACGATTTTCCAGCACACCATGACCCAGTACACGATTGGGATCAGAATGATTATGTCCCCAAATCAGGGGAACTGTTTGTCCATTCTGGCTCTTAAACGCGTCCCTTTTGATGGTGCGGCCATCGGTGCAAAGAAGATCGTTTCTAGTGGCCCAACCACTAAAATCGTATTTCTCCATTTTGAAAATCACTCCTTTTGTCAGTATTGTGCGAAAGCCGCATTGCTACTTCCTCCGTTTCCGCTTCTTCACCGCTTTGTATTCGGAAGCTATCTTGTCGAACTCTTGCTGATAAAGCGCCTCATAAGTGGCATCAAGGTTCTCTTTTGCCGCTTTATAAGCTTCCCTGGCGGCAGTGACGGCAGCCTTTAACTCTGTACTGACTTTTTCTCTTTCTGATTTAGCATTCGCAGAATTATCAGCCCTCTCTTCTTTGGTGTCTTCGGTAATTTGCTTCTTCTTACGACTTGCGGAAGTTCTCACCTCTTCCTTTTCAGCTTTCGCCTGCTCACTCACCTTAGCCTTGTCCTCGGTGGCATCATCACGAAGCTTTGCAATTTTCTCGTTGCGCTCTGCCACTCGCTTTGCCCTTTCCTCTTTTGATAATCCGGAGGGAATTTCTATCGCCATCAAGCGTTCAATCTCGGCATTTTTCTTTTCGTCAATACGCTCTTTTTGCTCTTCAGCTTCTTCTCCAATATCCTCCAAATCAGATTTTTTACGGGAATCAACCCTACTCCTTCTTGACGAAGATTTCTCGGTAAGTTGAGCATTCAGTTCCTTTAATTTTGCTGAGATCTGTTCACGGGTTGCTTTAGCTTTTGCTCTTAGTTCAGCAATTTTTTGTTCTCGCTTTTCCTGTTCTTCTTTTACCTTTTCCTTCTTCTCGCTGGTTATCTCATTCTTTGTATAAGCCCAGATTTCTTTACCTTCGTCATTGAGCTTCGTTGCGGAACGACGCCCCTTGAGTTCTCTGGTTCTCATATAATATTCATGAGCTTTTACCGGGTCATAATAGGGAGATGCATAATGTTGAAGGAGCTCGTCAATATCCATTAGGTCTCCTCCTCGTCATCTGAAACATAGTTTCCTATAATTTCATCAATCTCCTTTTCAAGACCATCAAGTAGCTCATTTACGATGCTGTCGTAATCTGCTCCAGAATCGCTTTCACCAGATTCGACATCAGAACCCTCATTTGAAGGCTCAGATTTTGCCTCGCTGATATTGCTATTCTTCAGCTCATCAGCTTTCGGATCGTCAGACGGTTTCATGCCAATAATCTGACGAATTTCGTTGGATGTCATAATCTCGTTTCTTGTAAATTTGTCAGCGATTTCTGACAGATCGGCTACCGGTACAAGTTTGAAGGGGTCACGGAAGAACAGAATTGATTGCTTTTGGGATCTGGCTGTTTTGGTAAGGAACTTACGTTTCATTTCGTCAACGATTGCTGAAATAATTGGCTCAATAGTGCGGTTATAGTAGTTCAGCATAGTCTTTTCGTCTGCGGAACCATCCAATATGCTCTGAGTGATACCTAACTGGCTGTAAAGCATACTCGTCAGATATTCAATCTGCTTCATCAGATTATTTTCCACAGAACGATTCAACTGTGTGATCCGCTCCGTACCATCGGTATATGCAATACCATATTTAGAACCGGCCAACTGGCGTTCAATCTCGACACGCCTCTTCTCAGCCTGTTGACGCCTTGCTTCTGTTTTAATTACATAGGGAAGCTGGATAATTAAATCGAGTTTTCCCGAACTGCTCTGCTCATCGACAACGTCCAATAAATTTAACTTCCTTATCAAACGCTGCATCGTTGAGTTTGGCTCATTGATTACTGCATAAAGCGGATTTTCGATAATTGCGACTGTATCTTTTGGAACCACAATATCTTCCTTTAATCCAGTCCGCTCATTATAAACTCTCGCTTTAATATGGCTCGGAAACCATTCCAGAATCTTTCCAGTACGCATTGACTCGATTTTATATGAGCCTGTGGTATCCGGATCATCATCCGTATCAACCGGAATAATCGCCACGCAGCCCTCATCAAGCATTGATAAAACAACGTCCTGAAGGAAAGCGCGTCCTGTCTGGTCAATATTGGCAGACAAATTCAGACAGTCATTTAATCCCGAAGGAATTTTCTCAAGGAATCTTTCGGAGTCGTCCAGTCGTACGTGTTGGATGCTAATTGAAGCACAATCCAATGCGATGCGATTATATACAGAGGTAACAATGGATCTCTCATTTCCTCTTGTAAGCCTCGGTCGGTCGGGTCTGTATGAATATCCAACTCCTATGTCCCGATAGAAACCTGTTGGGTCTCTATTTAAAAAAGCGTTCCAGGCGTGTTTAATCCTGGAACCGATTGAAACTTCCATTTTGAAATCGTCACCTCCTATTCAAAAGCATCTCGGTTGAGCTTGAAAGCAACAAACGCATCCATCATAGCTGCCACGGCATCAATCTTTGCGTCATATCGCTTTTTCAGCAATTTTCTGTTTCCATTCGTATCTTCCATAACGATGCAGTTCCCCATCGCAAAGGTCATAAGTTCTTCATCAAACAAAAGCATCCGCTCCTCAGAAAGTTTCTTTAACTCTCCCAAAGGAACGGATTCTGTCTTAGCACCCTGTATAACTTTCTCGATTCCAAACGGACCATTTTCAGAGGACCATCGTTCAATGAACTCCTTTGCATTGTACGGGTCATACCCCAAACATCGAACATCGTACCCAAATTCTGTAATGTGGTTATCCAAATCCTCGTAGACTTCCATCATATCCAGAACGGTCCCCTCCAGGACAATCAGGCTTCCTTCGTCCATGAATTGGTCATATTTGATTCTCATTGCTGCCGGAAGTTTCATCAGAGTAGATGAGGAAATGTAGTTCCTGGTTTTCACTCCAAAGGAACCATTCGATAACGGGAAAAGGAACGTAAAAGCACAGAAGTCATCTCCCTGTGACAAATCAATCCCCAAAGAACAGGGCATCTGCCAGTAGCTTCTCTTCTTATGAGGAAGGGTTTCTTCATATGTGAAGTAGTAGGTGTAGCCCTCCATCGGTAATCCAAATCTTTTAGCCAAGATATCATTTCTGGCCGCAGGTGACTTCTCCGCTCTTTCTACATCAAGCTGATAAGTTTCGTAGCTTACCGTCTTACCGATATTAGGATTTGCCTTCAGCCACATATCTGGGTTGCCGACTTCATCAATGGAATCGAGTTTATACCACCAAATGGAAACATGAGGATTGACATAATCACCTTTGAGAATGTCCATCAACTCCATTTTGATTGTGTCGCCGGCTCCGTTTCTCACTGTTCCCTCAGAACTCGTGGCTACGATAATATAATCGTCCAATTTAGACGCACCCTGCTCTAAAGCACCAACTACATCTTCTCTGGTATCGCCGGACAGCCATTCGTCAACGGTGGAAATCTTAGGACGCAATCCCTGAAGCTTTGCGATGGACATTGGACGTACTTCCAGAAGCGAACCCGTAAGAAAATTTTCGATACCTTTTTTGGTTGAGGCCAGCTTCATTCGCTTCGCTTTAGAACCAGTCGTATTCTGCAAAGAACCTTCCGTTAGGAATCGGAACAATGGGCCTCTCGACCGGGTAATTGCAGTACGGAAGGGCGACATCACTTCATCTGCCTGCTTCATTGTAGGAGCTGTTGTGACCTGATGCGTTGTCGAGGTATCGATATTCAATCCATAAGATTGGACACAAGTATCGTATAAAGATTTAGCAGCCCCTCGTCCAACAATAAGATATTGTTTCTTTATCAGACGCTGCTTGATTCTTTTATTTACATATCGACCACCATGTCCATCGGAACTTGGCTCCCACACACTTCGTTCAACGAAGTAGTACCATCCATAAAGCTGCTCGCCCCATAATTTGAAAGAGTCCAGCAAATTCAAATCAGAACCATCCGTCAATGTTAGTTCTGATTCGCAATAAGCAATCCATCCTTCAACGGCCTGGTCATCGTAGTAAATACCAGGATTGGCTATCAGGTCGTCAATTCGGTTCATCTCCATAGATACTTCTTTACAAACCGGTATCTCTCCCCTTATTACGGCATCCCGAAACATGCCGTAGTATTTGGGAACGGCAGTGTTCGATAATGCCATAATTGAATCACCTACTTGCTGGTTGCTTTCTTGATAACCGCATCAATTCCCTTCGTCATGTATTTTGATACATAATTAGTGGCAGTCTGCTTTGCAGCATTGGTCAGCACGTCCTGTACAAACTTTCTGCCGACAGAAATTTCTGAACTGGTAAGCTGTTTATACTGCTTTTCCATCTGAAGACGGTTAATCTTTGAACGGAGTTCCGAATCGGACATCTTTTTAACCTCGTCATCGGAACTGCTCTTCTTTCCACTTGCTCTCGCAAGCTGTTCAGGAGTTCTTCGGACGCCCCATTTCATCCCAAGAATTCCGTGATGCTGTAACAACGCTTCATTACTCATTTTGAATCTCCCTCCTTTGCGATATATGATGTCACTCCATTTGCCGAATTTCCGGTCTCATAATACGGGACTTCTGTCACCACAATATTTCGATCCAGAACTTTATTCTCGGTATCCAGCATCTGAGATTGGAACGCTTTTGGCGTTATCCTGTACTCGCCGTCGTAGGACTCGTATTCTTCAGATTTTTCCTCATCTGTTTCCGCTGCAACATTCAATCTCCATTCCGCCTCAGCAATCATCTTTTCTATGGATGCCAATACAGCAGAACTTAACGGTGGATCAAACAGCAGTTTCACCTTCATATGCATGTAGGATTTTACTAGCTGCAACTTTGTCTCGTCAGAAATGAATTCTTTCCATGTAGTGCTTTTATCCCGAATGGAGAAGCCTGATGGCGGGCCGACGCCGAGTTGAGTAAGGATCATAAATACCGAATTGATATGTATGATAAGGTCTGAGTCGAAGTGTTCATACTCTTCCGTAATACCCAGCATCTTTTTGATCGATGTCAGTATGCTTTCCGTAATTTCCATAATCTCTATAACCTCCTCCCATCAATGTTTCCAAGGACATGTATCGTTTCGGCTTCGAACAACGGGCTCTGTGATGAGAAGGCTTTCATCTCCATAGTGAATGGCATTATGCGTTGTAAGAATTGTCGAGATGAGGTATTCCGGATTTAAAAGGAAATCGCTCCTCTTTAAAATATCCTCAACAGAAATCGGATTCATATGGTGAATCAGTATCTTTCCACATATCTCGTGACCTTCTATTCCAAGGTCACATCCGTTATCTCTCACAATCACAAAATCACGAACGGACTTCCATTCCATAGAACGATAGAAAATCTGATTCAGATATCGGTCAAACCCAAAAGTATCTGCTCCGACGACTCCGCCTAAACGAAGATACTCATATCGTTCTTTGAAAGTCTTTAATTTTGATAGTTCTGAATATGTCCTAATCATCGTCATTACCTTGCCCGCTGTAAATACGAAACGCATTGATGGCATCCTTATAGAGATCCTTGATTTCGTCGGTGGAGTCGATCGCTCTCACTTTTGCCCGCAACAGATTGTTCTCTTCCTCCAACCGCTCTCTTTCAAGCTTCTCTCTGGAAGAGCCCAGTTTCAGATAGTGAGTAATGACCTGAGAAGAAGCAGTCCCTTCCAGCAATTGTTTTTCGGCTAGGTCAACAGCCAGAGAAATCATCTGAAGCTCCTTTGCTTCTGGAGTCAAAGCAGGACGAATCTTCTTGGAAGAGCCAGCCGATTCAGAACTCTTTGCTTTTCTAGCCATTTACTGCCTCCTTCCCATTTGTTTTTCAATAGTTTCATAAAAGTTTTCCGGCAGTATTTAAAAGAACCCACAAGGCTGACTGTAACTTTTTTACCGAAAGGAGAAAAAAGAGTAAAAAGAACCACAGCTTATTACTTAGCCAACCTTATGAGCTCTGTTAAATACTGCCGGAAAGTAAAAACATTCTCCGAAAAATACCCCCGGGGAATTTTCAAAGACCGCCGCGATGACGGAGGGGGTGCGATTTTTGCTACCCCCCCCCTATACCATCTGATACCTAGATAGCCACCGCATCTCGCGTAACTTTTTTGTAAATGTTTCGGAAATCGTATCTTACGATCTCATCGATTGCTCGCTCAACTTCCAAGTCATTCTCTTCATCGGAGAGTTGGTCCGAGGTTCTGGCAATTCTACCAAGATACGAACATGAATGATAACCTTTTTCCTCATCAAACAGTAACCATGAAGTGAACTGTTCAAATGGATCGAAAGGATTGTCAATGGTTGTAAGCATACACTTCTTCGCCATTTACTTTGTTCACTCCTTTCCATTCAGATACTTCGACACAGTAGAACTGGAAACACCCAAAGCTGCTGCTATCTCAGCAGTGCTATAGCCAGAAGCATTCAGCGCCGCAATACGATTCACTTTTGCGGAGCTAAGGGTTGTTGTTGCACGAGGGGTAGCTCTCTGTCTGACTGTATCTATGTTTGTATTGTTGAGAATCTGGGTAAGCTTGTTCTCGCTGATGGCGCCAGCCTGAATCGCTTCCCATTCACGATCTGTAATCTCGACAGGGGTTCTCTTGGCACCAACAGCAGTACGGGCCGCAGTAAGGGCCTGTTGATTAGCCTTCTTAATTTCGGCCTTTGTCATATCGGGATTGTCTTTCTTCTTGGCGGCCACAATAGAATTCGCCATGGTCTGTGCCTGACGCTCGCGGGGGGCGTTCTTTAAAGCCACATTAAGCTTGGCCATAAGAGAATCAACCTCTGTCTGGTAGGTCTGTTTTGCTGAAGCAGAGTAGGCTATCTTTCCAGTATTAACCATCTCCCGGCGGGCCTGATTAGCCAGGGACTTCATGGTATTTGCATAGTCCGCATACGCCTCTTCCTGTGGTGTCCCAGAGGATAGAGTACGGGCGTCTCTGGTTTCTGCCATCTTGGTGCTTTTTTGAGTTCGTACCTGGGTCTTTCCGTTCTTATCTACATACTCCTCCCTGACGCTCTTCCAGCTTTGTTCCCCAGTTTCCTTGTCAATGATCGGGCTTCCTTTCCTCTTCAGAACAGAAGTCTCAGACTTGGCCCGAGAAATCAGAGTAGAAGCACCGCCATAACCATCATCGTCCTCGTGAGCCTGGTACTTCTTCTTCAAAGCAGTAATACCATTGTCCTGTTCGCTCTTCTTGTAGTCGAGCTTATGCTTCTCTGCATCAATGACGACCATACTATGACGTACAGCTCTTGCAAGTTCATCCTGAGTAGCGCCTTTCAGAGTCATATCAGTAATCAAGTTTGAAATCTTACCCATTTCTGTCTGGGTATTCTTCATAACCTTAATCTTCTGACCGCTGCTGTTATAGTAATCGTCACCTTTTTTAACGGTTCCATAAGACATCTTAGGATCGAATCCTTCCAACCCCTTTAATTGTGGAGTAGAAGTAATTTTCACTCTGCTATTAGAAGAATTACAAGGAATCACCATGACAGTATCGCCGTCGAAGTCAGCTCCGGAAAGGCGATCAGCCACCTTTTTATTGATGCCAATAGCGTCCGCCGGTGTATTTCCAAGAACTCTTCTTCCTTCTGGCTGCTTATTATTAACAGTTAAGATTGGTATCTCGAAAGTTCCACCATGCGGATACCGCACAAGTGCTACTGTTTCCCCATTCTTGTAGTTCGGAGCATAGACCTCATTGTCTTTGATAGAGGTCAATGGCAGAATGACCTGATACTTCTGTCTTGGAAGAGCGGCCGCCTGTAAATGAACCGCGGCTGCGTCACAGTCATCGGCAAAAGATTTCAAAAGAACCTTCTTCACAGTTGGATTCGTAAGAGAACAAATCTCATCAAATTCAGACTGCTTATCTGCGGCTGCTAAATTCAACTGCTTCTTTATCAAAGTTCTGCTCTGCTTCGACAGGAACTGAGACGGAAGCTTGTCGGCCCATTCTCCCCAATCTCCTTCTTCCGCTCTCTTGTTGATAAGAGAAAGCTGTTTCTTACCATTCTTATCATAGTAATAACTCTGTCCTCCTCTTGTATCCGTAGGATTATCGGGATCGTTGACTCCTTCTTTAATCAAAGATCCAAACGGATTATCGGGATCGTCTTTGATCGGCTTTAGAACGTCCATCTTCGGAGTACCTTTTTTCTTATTGGTGTTGAACATAACATCCACACCGTCGGGAAGGTCATCTGAATAAACAGCCATTCCTTTGATGTAATGTGTTCCGTCAACCAGGATTCGGACCTGAGCATAGTGGGATTCCCCAAGAGACAAATCATCAACACCTCTTCGGATCTCAACAACCCCATCCTTTAACTCCCCGCCATCTTCTGCATAACGAATTTGAAGCCTTTTTGAGTCCATGCTTTTGGGATAGACAAATTTGGGATCGAAGGATTCCCCATCATCATGGGAGACATAATCTTTCAGAGAATTGATATTCTCAAAATCATAAATCTCTTTATGTTCTGTTCCAGGCGGGCAAATTACTCGAAGTGTGGTTTTCTTTCCCGGATTCGTTATCTGATCCACTCGACCGCCATAGACAGGATAGCCCTCCATCTCCAACATGTAGAGTGCTTCATTCAGTTTCTCCTTAGAAATTCCAAGCTCACGTTCCACGCCGGCGCCGACATCAATCATTCCTTTTTCATCAATCTGCTTTTTGATAAACTCGGCAGTCGTCTTGGCCTGGTTCATACGAACCTCAGAATTCTCGTTCAGAAGAGAGCGAACAGAAGAGTCATTTGCAAAACCCATCTCTTTTGCAATCTCATTTAAACTCAGCCCATCTTCTCGAAGAGATTTTGCCCTCGCCACATCCAGAGCACGCCGTTCATCTTTTGCCAAAGATTTCTGCGTACGGTATTGTGTGGTAGTTAAACCCATAGCCTTCGCAATCTCTGTATCACTCATGCCCTGACTTTTCAGTTCATCCACTCGACTCAGAAAGTCCCCACTATGCTGATAAGGATTTTCACCAGATCCCCACGGATAGCGACCAGAACGACGGGGCATTCCATAATGCATCAAAATTTCTTCTGCAATCGGATTCATAATTTAGCCCTCCTGTTCTTTAATTTTGTTGATTACTTTATCGAATGTGATAATCTTGTCCATGATGGGAACGATGGTTTCAGCCGTTGGATTCTCATAAAGAATCTGGTTGTTCTGATAAATCCGAAGTTCCATTTCAATGTCGGACGGCTTGATTTTGTATTCCAAACAAAAAAGAGCAGCGTATATTTCAAGCTGCTCCATGTGCGCCGGAATGACGCCGGTCTTTAAATCGTGAATACGAAGCATACGATTTCGAAATGCAATCGCATCGGTTGTCCCAAAGCAATTCTCTGAATAGAAGAGTGGCTGTTCAGGAACCATTTTGAAACCAATCGCGTCATTCACATACATATTCAATGTTTTCTGAGACTTCGGAAGTTTCTGTCCAAGTGTAATACACCTTGCTGCGAAATCGTGAAGCTCCGTCCCCTTTTGAGTCGCAAGGAATTTTGAGTATGATTCTGCAACTTTGGATTCGTCATAGTTAATCCAGTGATATTTGCTTGCGCCAAGAAAGGCGTGTTGCCCTTCAAGAGCTGAATGCTTGTTGAAGATCATGTAACACTTCCTCCTTATTTTCGGGACAAATAAATCTTGAGAATGACATCTCATTCATTCGTCCAACATAATATTCTTGATTTGGTTGTTTCTTGGCGCGAACACTTTTCTTACATTCTAAAGTGGCCCACTTATCGTTATAGAGAATCAGCAAATCGGGAATTCCCTGAATGTGACTGGAATCCAGTTTTGTTACGATGCAGCCTTTGAACATCCTTTTCAGTTCTTGAATCAGCTTGTTCTGAAATTCGCTTTCCAGCATAAATGAGCCCCTTTCTCCAAAATAAAAGAGAGAATGGCCATTTTAACCCTCTCTCTTCATAACAGTCGATGTATTTTTCGCGCGCAAAAAAGAACCAAACGAAAACATAAAAATAGCCCATACCTAAATCAGTAGGTACAGGCTAAATGATTTTTTATATTTATCGAGGAACGACTTTCACAGGATTGAGAAAGAACACTCCCTCGTCTTCGCTAAATGATCGGATTTCAGCAGTTACATGTATATTTGATCCAATGCTTATATAGTCTGGAAGATACAAATCCTCGATTCCCATACCATAAGTATTTACATCTTCAAATTTAAAAATGGGTCCGGGATTTACTGTGTTCTCATCTACATAATCACCCGCAGACAATAATAAGTCATATCTTGTATTATTATCTCCGTGATTTGCCAAATAGGTAATACACGCATCAAACTCGATAATTTGATTTTTATACTTTTCCGCAAATTCTGAGTAAATTGGATCAAGTTCATTTGTTGCTGATAAAACTGCTGCTAAGTCTTCATTATTCTCCGGCGTTAAATTTTCTTCTGGAGCCTCGTTAATGGACTCTGCATTTTCGGAAATTTCGCTTTCAACTTCAGAGAAGTCCTCATTACTTTCTAAATTCGAGTTTTCATCTTCGGTAGATGGTTCTTCCTCACCAGGGAAGGTGTGATATGACACCACTATTTCAACATCTGGTAAATATTTAGAATCGGTGCTGAACACCGTATCTCCATCAACAGAGACTTCATCCACCTCACCTTCATCATTTAGCCATCCCGTTACTAAATCACCAAGTGGTTCCTCTCGCACATTTGTAAAACCAGCTTCTTCTAATTGGGAGACTATCTCTTGATAATTGACGCCGTCATAGTCATTGGCTCCGAACGGCATATGAATTTTACCATCGTCTTCGCTGCTGCATCCCGCTAATAAAACCATCAAAACTGCTACAATCGCTAGAAACTTACGTTTCATTTCTTTATTCTCCTCCACTCTGTTTTTAGGGCAATAAAAAAAGGTGCGGTCCCAACAAGAGACGCACCCGAAAAAGTGCTCTCCCATTGTTGCCACACAATCTCGCCTCGTTCAAGGTATGAGTAAAGAGAGAATACACTTTTTACCAAAGTGGATTCCCTTAAACGAAGCTATTATGCGATTGTGTGGCCTTCTAAGTATATCACATTTTGATGAGAAAGAAAAGAAATTTTTCATTGGCTCTTGACATTTTCTTCAAGCTGTGATATAGGCTTGTTTTCTAAGATCATCGTAGATCATCTTCATTCCATCCTCAAAATACACTACTATACTCATATACCCGAACGGACGAAAATATACGGATGACCTCGACAACCTTGGATAAATTGATTTGAAATTTTCATACAAGCTCTCCCAACTAATCTTGCTCATGATCTCCTCCATTTTTGCTCGTGGTCAAAAACCCACTTTTTTTTCGCTATTACTATATACTTTTAAACTTTCTATCATAATAGTTTAAGAAAAAAAGTGGGAAAGTGGGCTTTGAGCCCGCAAACCCGCATAAATACTGGGTTTTTGCTGACCAAATCGGGGTTTTAAAAGTGGGCAAATGGCCACAAATTTGACCAAAATCGTCCGAATCCTTCTCCAAAACTCTCCACATTTTTCAAAAAGCCCAGATAAAAGTGGCCAAAGCCCATTTTTCAAAACCCAAAAGTGGGCGTGATTTTCACCCACTTTCAAGCTTTGTATGGACGATTTTTAATAATTTCTTCTCTGATAAGGTAAGTGTTTTCGGACAGTCGGCCGGTAGGAATATTGCTTAACGATGGATTCTCTTCGAGATTTCCTCAGAGACATTCCATGTCGAGCCGGAGAACTGAGACTCTTTTTCTTCTCTTTCTCTGGTACCGATAATCCGAATGCCTCAGTAAGAGCGTCCGCCATCTCTTTTACCTTCACGGCAAATTCATCAAATGCTTTGACAAGAGTGTCTATAGTCTTCTTCCAATCATCCATAAATAGTCACCTCCAAATCCGTCCGGTTCGTTTGTCCTTGATGACGATCCGCTCTTCAATGTGGAAATCGGACAGCTCACAAAGCGTAAAAATAGTGTCTAAAAGTTTATGGAACCGGTCCTCTTCTTGCTCAATGTTTTTCAGCGCTTCGTAGGCAGTCGGATCTGAATATCCTTCTGCATTTTTTCGATAATCGTTTTTAGTACCCATCTCGTCCTCCCCAGCGGAATGAATTATCCATATAGGTTGCAGACGAATGGACCGCCTTTAACACAATCAGTCCGATCAGACTTACAAGTCCAATGACACACGCAATAATTCCCATTACACATTTCATGTTGCTTCACCCTCACTTTCAACTAATTTCACGCCACCATATTCCCACAAATCCTCTTTCAACTTTTCCATATCCAGTTCACCATTTTGCCAGCGTTCGTAGTATTCCAGAACCTGCTCGGTAAACTTTGGAATGCGCTTTGCGTAGGATTTTTTCCAATAATGGTCCATCAGCACTTCTAGCGGCAGAGTCAGGAGCAGAACCATCGCGGTGTTTATGGCATCATCCATAGCTTCCTGCTTGATTCGCTCCAGCTCTTTCCCTACCTGTTCACGGACGGCCGCATCGAGCTGTGCTTTTGTGAGATTGTATGTGGCGGTTTTGGCTTTCTGCTCTAATTTTTGAGCACGTCTCCTCTCGGCTCGTCCCATTATCCTCATCCCCTTCATAAATCCAGTTCGTTTTCGCAAAGAACATTGGTATTCCCATAATCAGGGAAAATAAAAAGAACGTTGCATCCCATTCAATCGGGACCGACAACGCTCCAATCAGGATAATTAGTACGGCATAGATTTTATTTTTTATCAGTTTTCGGCTCCACATACTTACTCTCCTTTACTCCGATCTTTGGCAAGAATCTTTGCTTCTTCCAACTTCGCATATCCTTTGGCTGAGGCGCAATGTTCAATGCATTTGCAAATTCGATCAACCAAAGAATAGGTGCAGATATAAGCAATAACAAGAATAATAAGTTGCTGAAGTAATGTCATGATATTAGTCCTCCATATTTTTTAAAGAAATATTTACCGTATCTGATATTTCCTCTTCGTTGTAGATGCTGTCCACAACCATGTCGAGATATTTTTCCGAGAGAATCTCCTGTGTGTGGTCCTTTCTTAATAAGCATATTTCGTTACCATCGGAATCGAGTAACCGAACATCGTTCTCTCGCATCAAGGGAAGTAAATCTTTCAAAACCAACATTATTTTCCCCCTTGTCTTTTATTCTTCATTTCTAATGATAATCTCCGCATATGGCAATTTCTTGATCCAATCGCAGAAACCTAAATGATCCGGTTTTATTTCTTCGACATTCCATCTAACGCTTAAACCACTTTTCGTTGAACCAACTTGATGGACGGATTCTATATTCTTTGGTTTAAAAACAACAGGATGTTCTCTCCATTCATCTAATTTGTGATTTTTTCTATCCTGATAAATGTGTGCCAGCACCTCATAATTCAGCATGACCGTTCGTTTCTGATTATAGGAAGAGGGTAGAAGCTGAATCATTTGCCACCAATGATCTTTATCTTTTGTTTCCAGATACTTCGCCCTACAAGCATTTAACATTCTTAACGTCAGCATAAAAATATTTTGTGGACTGAACGCATTGTATGGATCATTTGGATCTTGTAGCAATGGACAATCATTATCGTCCGCCGCAGACATCAGATGCTCTATGCTAAAATCCTCGACCGTGAAAGCTTTTTCTGCAATCTTATGCATGGTGGAACAGGAATTGGCTACTGTACCGACTTTATAAGTATCGAACTCTTTCCACCAGTAGAGTGGAGCCGTAATGTCCGCATAAACAATAATCATTCTCCGATACTTTGCGTGAGCCGGTCCACCGACCGCAAGTCGCATCATCAAATCGTGATCTGCTTTACCAAGCTGCCAAGAATGATCGTATGTATGCTCGCAGTCATATCCGGCACAATTTTTACAGCCGATCCCATCATCTCCACCCTTACAGATACCGCTGTCAGACTTATCCCAACTGTTCATCGGATTCCTCATGCCTCGGATAGCGTGTTCCCAACCCATGACTTCTACATTTTCAATTTTAATCATCTTCCTCATCCTCCAATTTTTTAATAACTCTATCCAAGGTTGCAATCATTCCCCAGCGATAATATGAACTTCCAAATTTAATGGAGTATCGCATATACTTTAAATTGTAAATATCTTTTTCTCTTTGCGTTTTTGGTTCTGGGGCATCATAGAGTAATTCTGTCATCCGCTCTGATTGTTTTTTATCAAATTCTTTTCGCATATTAAGTCCTGCCATTACAATTTCTCCTCTCAAAATAGTCCAATTCCTCTTTGAATAGTCTAAAGAACTCATAATAATCATCGATTGTTCTGTCGCTCTGAGAGCAGGTATTGGTTCTTCCGAGATGTTTATACCAATTTACCATCATTCCGCTCTCCAAATGAATGATGTAATATTCGTCGGCATTAGAAAACCAAGCAAACTCGTCACAAACGACAGTCCCATTGCAGAATGCGTCCATAAGTCTATCGTAGCCGACGGTTTCTTTTACAATCTCGCAGAGCTTGTCTCTATCGATGTGATACTGTGGCAAAGGACTTAAACAATTTTCATTCATAAGCTTTCTCCTTTTAACTCCCAAATTTCAAACCTAACCCTGAATATAATTGGGAATAGAGCTGTTTTTCTATTTCATCTTTATAAACCTGGGTTGGCGTACCATTTAACATGATTGTCACGGTTTCTCGTAATAAAGGTGCTGCTAAGGTTTCAGAATTTGGACCTGCCGCATTTGCTAAAACTTGCGATTCAGTCATATACGCCAATGCTTCCATTCGCTTGTTTTTACATCGACTGACAAACGGACAATTCTTGCATTCCTCCGAAAGTTTTGATAATCCCATTACTGACAATTTCTCCTTTCTCGTTCCAGCTTCACGTCAATAGCTTTCTGCAAATCTTCTGGCTTAATATCAAAAATGGACTCCAGGAAGTTCAGACAAATATAAGCATCTGCCATCTCTTCCAAGAGTCCAATTCTGTCACCATAACCACGAACCTGTTTGCTGATCTGCTGCTGAAGCTCTGCAAATTCCTCCATCGCCACCGTACATTTTGTTTTCCATGGGTATTTCTGAAGACTTCTCCGAATAATCCGCCGCCTCTCTTTTTCGGAAAGCTGGATATTACTTTTTAATCCCTGGATAAATCTATTCCGATTCATTCTCTTCTTCCTCCATACAGTCTTTACAACTGTTATCGGCAGCTCCGAAACAGCCGTAACAATCTTTTTTCTGTTCCTTCTTCAGATTATCCAGAAGCTCATGATACATCTTTCGGCGCATTTCATACTCGCAGGAGGCAATCTCAATAAAGTCTTTTTCCCCCTCTTTGAAATATCGGTTAATCTCTACACGTTCGCCATCTGGCTTAATCACATAGAGAATTCCAGCGGTGTCGAAGTCTCCATTTTTCTGATCAGTAAGAAACTCCTCGCAATACACACGGAACGGTTTGCTCTCTGGAAAATACGGCATGATAATCGGGAATTTTTCTTCCATCACTCGATCTATCAAGCCACTGTGGTATGATACGTCTGGATTATCTACATTCACTCCGCAGAAACGGTTGACATCTCTGTACTTAACAGAGCCGTCATCATATACATACTTGAAGAGAGAACTCATCCGTCGGCACTGGTAATTTGCAATTTCTCCACGAAGACCACTGCGATCAGAAATATTGTTCCAGACATCTTCTGTGTCTTCGATGGAAGTGAGCGGCTTCCCTTCAATTAGTCGATTCAAAATATACTTTGTCATTCCAATACTAAAACCGCTGTGGCCATCTTCACAAAGGCTCCGAAATGCCTTTAATGCACTTTCATAGCAAGCACATCCATAATCCCATTCTCCAGGTTTCCGATCAGGTGCTTCGTGTTTGCAGGCAATTTCCACTTCTTTTTCCGCCCACAGTTCCATACTGGATTTCTCATGAGGATCGGGATCTTTGGCTTCGGATTCAGATTTTTCTTTCTCCCAGTAGGAGTCATAGTCGCCTTTTACGAAATTCTTAGCGTGGGATATATCAGATGTATGTTTGCATTCCACACCTGTACAAGTATCCCCACATCTTTTACCATCACAAAGATAAAGAACATCGGCCACTCTGTCTTTCAAAGGCCAGATGTTCCGGTCATCTATGTACTCATTGGCAAATATCTTTCTGGTATCGGAGCCAAAGTTCTCGACAATCTCCGGAAGATTCTCATTGACTGCATCAAATATCAATTCTTTTTCTTTGCACCATTCAACGGCCTTTTTGAGCATATCATCTACACGACAAGTCCAAAGAATCAGCTTGTCTCCGTTCTTCTGTCGATCACGAAGATACTCTATCAACTCTTCATTTTCTGCTCCGATTTCCGGCCATTTGTTTTCACATAATGTTCCATCAAAATCTACTGCAATTATTTTCGCTGGTTTAAGATTCATACTCTTTTTTCTCCTTTTAAACATTATATTTTTGATAACGGTAATCCATCCGGCCAAATATACTCAAATCCTGGAATTGGACATAGTCTTGCCTGAAGAATGATCAATTCGCCGGAAAATTCCAGCACTTTCTGCATCTGCTCATTTCCATTATTTTGTTGTAATTTAGGAAATGTTCTATACTTTTGGTATTTGGGTGGAAGAATCTCCATGGTGAAAGGCTCCTTTATCTTTTTCTCCAGATAGATCTTCGACTCGAATTTCTATATCACCCGGAACAATCTGAGCATCGCAATAAGCAGGCAGCACTACAACTTTTCCGTTTTCTATTTGGGAAAGTATATATCGGTGAATATCGTTCAACTCTCTGGAACGACAAAACATATTTACTTTAACTACCAGAATATCCGACATCTCGTTTCCTCCTTCTTATCCTTCTGAACTTGTCCACACTTTTTATCACACCGGTATTCTTGTTAATGATGCGGTAATAGAATTCTGTCTCTTCAACCAGCATCCAGTCTTTACAATTCAGATAATGAGCTGACAAACATTCTTTTTGCTCTCTGGTTAATTTTTTCGGTTGCTTCATGTGGTTTTCTCCTTGCTAAAGCTGGTCTTCTTTGATTTAGGGAATACCAACTTTTGATAAAGTGCTTTGGCCTCTTCTCCCTGATAGGCGTTGATTATTTCAACTTTTCCTTTCTCCTGCTTTCCGATAATCAGAACACCAACGTCTTTTCCGTGGGAAAAATCCCAACTCACAATCACGCTATCTGTTGATTTTATTCGCCATTACCTCCCCAAGCTTATTTTGGATACGGCTTAAAATATCCTCCACTAATTTTCTCGTATTGGGATGCAGTTTTAAATAATTTTTATGCTCTTCGTACCAGGAGAAAATTTCCAGCAGATTCCCTTTAAACCAGCTAAAGGACCACCAATCGCAAATCATCTCCAGAATATAGCAGTAGGGCATCTCCAAAGTGATTTCTCCTTCTTCCGGATCATCGTTAATTAGTACCCAATACTGCCAGTGATGTGGATTTCGATGAATGTGCAGTAACCAAGCTTTTCGAAAATCCTCAACTACTGCATAAGAACGATTTCCTCCATAAAAGTAAATATCATAGGGGCCGTATTCATCAGGCTCCGTTTTGGATTGGTCATGTGCAAATACAATATTATGCTCCGCACCGCTGGATTCCGTGATCTCAGGGAGGTTTTTCTGTAACCAACGAAATCCCGCTTCAACGTTAGACTTATGCTGTGCCAAATATCTATCGTATTGGTAACTCATTTTTCTTTTCCTCCCACATTACAGGTTTGTGAGAATTGAGATTGTATCCATAATCCAGACACTCATTACAAGGGTCAAATTTCTCTCCCAATTCTTTATGTTTACAGGTTTTGCAATACTTCTTAAAATCCACTTCCAAATATTCTTCGTTCATAATCTTTCACCTACCTAAGCTGCTCTTTTCAATGGTGTATTTCCAGACCATTTCACGAACTTCGTCTCATTGAAATCTTTCTTATCCTTCAAAGACCTGCTAATACCCAAATCAATTCCGCTTCGAGATTTCAAATGATAATAATACAAATCTTTGAATGGTGTATTTAGCCTGTCTATTCGGCCAGCAGATTGCTTCATAATCTTATAGGAATAGTTCTGTGAGTAGAATATAATGGTATCGGTCTTGATACAGTTCCAGCCTTCAGCTCCAGCATTGTATTGGACAAGATATACCCAGTTCTTTGACTCTGGAATCGGCTGGTGTTTATGACCATTCCACTCCGCAATTTCAAAAACCCCGTCATCCTCATAAATCCGAAACAATCCTTTTAAAAGCTCCAATTCATAATCGAAGTTGTAAAATATAATGGCTCTTGGATGTTTCTCTACAATCTCCATCAAGGCGATCTGCCGCGACTCATCCGTATTTACAATTTTTCGCCATATATAGCAAAGACCAGCAGCATTTGTAATCGGCTCGTTTTTAAATGGGTCCCATCTTGTTCGTCCAGCGTCTCTGTATTTTCCCACATCATATTTGACAAACACATCTTCGTGATGAGAAATTGTCTGACGCTTGAAATCCATATTCACCAAGATTCGGTTCCTGAGTCGAATCAATCTCCCGGTATTCAAATATCGGTCAATTTTTGGATACTTACTAAATCGACTATAAACCACATGTTCTCGGATGAATTCCGTCCGATTTTTGTAAAACCCATTTGCAATGAATACCGGAATATAATCCTGCCAGGTATCTCCCGGAGTTGCGGATAACAGAATCCAT
>OGZX01000813.1_pt1 | contig 35442 bp, 26 predicted proteins | sample 1576881 | NCBI WGS metagenome assembly OGZX01 (sample SAMEA3541542, study PRJEB24748) | human gut metagenome | biome: human gut; feature: human-associated habitat; material: faeces | place: China | collected 2012 | reverse complement strand
TACCACAAAAGCAAAATGCCCGTAGAGCCTATAAAATAAGGCTTTGCGGACATTTAAGAAGATATAAAAAGATAGTCAAAAAGACATATATGATTTAATATAATTCTACTACATTTCTTGCTAAAAGAAATATTTTTTTTTATAATAAGAGTAAATTAAATTTTCACAGGGCGGGCAGCAGAAGGAGGAAGGAAAATGGCAGAGGATTTTTTGTTGAAAATAAGAGGCGGGTATAACCAGTTTACAAAGGCGGAGAAAAAGGTGGCTGATTATATCCTGAGCAGCCCCAAGAAGGTTCTGTTCATGTCCATCACTGAGCTGGCCGAGGCCTGCGGGGTGGGGGATACCAGCGTGTTCCGCTTCTGCAAGACCATGAACTGTAAAGGCTACCAGGAATTCAAGATGCTTTTATCCCTGAGCCTTCATGAGGGAAAGCAGGGATTCGGACAGATGGAGAGCGATATCAGCCTGGAGGACTCTTTTTCCCAGGTGGCGGAGAAGGTTCTCAATTCCAATGTAAAGGCCCTTAAGGAGACTCATTCCCTGTTAAAGGAGGACGTGTTCCGGCGGGTCGTTGAGTGCTTCCATAAGGCCGGACGCATCTGCTTTTACGGAGTGGGTACCAGCATGACAACAGCCATGAAGGCAGCTGATAAATTTCTTAAGATTGAGCCAAAGGTCTACTGTTCTCCTGATTCCCATATGCAGGCCATGATGGCCTCCACCATGTCCAGGGGCGAAGTGGCTGTTATCTTTTCCTATTCCGGGGCAACCAAGGACACCATCCATGTGGCCCAGCTGGCCAGGCAGGCAGGCGCGGCCATTGTCTGTGTGACCCGGTTCATCAAGTCGCCTCTTACGGCCTACGCAGACCTGACCCTCTTGTGCGGGGCCAATGAAAGCCCGCTGCAGGCAGGCTCTTCCTCGGCGGAAATCAGCCAGCTTTTCCTGATTGACATGCTGTACACGGAATATTACAGGACATATTATGACAAGTGCAGTATAAATAATGAAAAAACTTCCGCGTCTGTCATGGCAAAGCTGTGCTGAGAGGGGGAGCGGACGAAGCCGGCTAAAACGTGTTTTAACTTTAACATAGAAGTTCCAGGCTGCCTCCTGTAATCAGGGGACCTGCCTGGAACTTTTGTCTTAATGCCCGCTTTTGTTATGGACCGGTATGGAGGAATTGCTCGTCATAGCGCTTTTGTGCATAGTTCAGGGCATCCTCCGGCGTCATCACCTGGCTGTAGGCATTTTTCACTGCCATGCCTATGATGCTGAGGAAGCTGCGCTCGTCAAAGGGCTGGGTGGAGAATTCGGGGGTACGGCGCCCATGGGCCAGGCCGAATCCGTCCTTGGCCAGGTTCAGCCAGGGGAAGGTGTTGAGTATCTCGTAATTGTCATAGGACTTACGGCAGGGGGATACGCTGCCCAGCAGCGTGGCCGCGGAGGCCACGGGTTCGCTGCACATCCATTTGATGAAGGAAAGGGCGTCCTCCGGCCGTTTGGTATACTTGGCCACTCCCAGGGAACCGCCTCCGATAACTGGATTGCGGCCGGGCGTCAGGGCATATCCGATATTTCCCGCTACCCGGGAGGAATGGCTCAGAAGGTCTGAGGCATAGTTGCTGTAGAGGATGGCCATGGCCACATTGCCCCCTGCAAAGGTAGTGGCTGTGTTGGTCCACCAGGAACAGTACTTGGGGTCAGAGTATTCCTTCAGGGCGATGAGCTCCCTGAGGGAACCAATGGCCGCCGGGGAATTCAGGGTGACCTGGCAGTCCTCGTTATAAAGATTCTCCTGGTGGCTGAACAGTCGGGCCAGGTATTCGGAACCGGCCACGCCGGTGGATCCAAGTGTCATGGTGGCCCCGTATTCCACGGGAGAGGATGGGGTGCATGCCTTGGTGAAGAACCTGGCAATCTGGTTGAACTCTTTAAAATCCTGAGGCGGCCGGAGCTCCTGGCGGTATGTTTCGTGATACATCCTGCGGTAGATGGGGCTTTCAAACAGGTCCTTGCGGTAGTACAGCAGCTGTACGCTGGGGGTGGAGGGCAGGGCATATACCCTGCCCCTCACTATGGAATACTGGTTGATGGTCCCGTCCAGGAAGGTGTCCAGACAGCTGGAGATGCCGGGGTCAATCTGGTCCAGGGGCTGCAGAATCTTGTCCGCGAACCAGGACAGCCATGTCACGTCCAGGCGCAGCACATCAAAGACAGAATCATGATGCATATGGTTGAAGGCCTCATATATTTCCTCGTAGGAATAGATGGTGATGTTCACAGGGACACCGGTTTTTTTCGTGTAGATGCGGGACAGGTTGCGCATGGTGTAGGCGCTGGGGCTGTCCAGGGTCAGCACATTTAAGGGCTTTTTGGAGGATGGGATGAGGATATCCGCAAACCAGTCCCTGAAGCCGGAATTCTCCAGCAGCAGGCAGGGATGTCCGCTGCCCTGTCCGCTGTCCTGTCCGCTGTCCTGTCCGGTGCGCAGGTTTGGTTCCTCTGATTCTTCCGGACCGCTCTTTTCCCCCTTTTTTTCTTTTGATATATCCTGAATCAGGCACTCCGCCGCAACCTTTCCCAGCTGCCGGTAGTTAAGTTCATATTTCTGGAAATCATTTTCTGGCATGGTGAACATGGGGGATACCGTATAAATTTCTGGGCTGTCCCCAGAATAGAAGGTGTTCCATATATCCTTGACGCTCTCCGCAAAGCCGTAATTGGAAATGAAGATGGCCTGGGGGGCGGCAGCGCCGAACATCTGCATGATATTCTGCAGCTTGCGGTAGGGGTCTGTCTGGATGTGGTTTATCCGGCAGCCCGATGAACCAGCGATGCTCATAAATCCGTTGAAAAAGTCGGATTCATTGGGCAGCTGGAGACTTCCGGTGAGAAGGCACAGGCTGGAGAAGCCGCGCTCCAGCGCCCTTAAAGCCAGCTCGCTTCCTGCCCGGTGATAGTCAAAGCCTGCATAGGGGGCTGCAAAGGGAGGGCGGCGTTCCGCAAATACCACATGGTCCGCCAGCATACCCTGCTCGTCCAGATAGGGATTGGCGTCGGCAAAGGAACAGCAGGAGACTGCTGCCATGCCCTGGGCCATGGAAGAACGGACATCCTGGATGGCTGCATATTCCGCCTCCCGGTTGTCATCGCTGGTCAGATACTGGGACACGCTGTAGCCGTGATTTTCCGCATATGCCTTAAAGCTCAGATAGAAGTCTATATATTGTTTGGAACGGATGTTGGGGAGAATGACCGCAAGGGTATTGGACCTGCCCTTCCTCAGCAGTTTGGCCCGCTCATTGGGCACGTAGCCAAGGGCAGAGGCGGCGTCCATGACCTGCCGTATTTTTTCACTGCTCACATTTCCCTTACCGTTGAGAACATTGGAAACGGTGCCCTGGGCCACTCCGGCCGCTTTAGCAATGTCTTTGATAGTAGTCATCTGCCGGTTCTCCTTTCAAATGGTGCACCTTAAATGATGCATTCCAGGTTATATATTTGGTTCAATTCTACCATATGGCGGGCATTTTGTAAAACTGTTGCGGTTACGATTCAATAAAAACGGGAATCTGTAGATGAGACAGCTTGATAAAAATACGTTAAAATGTAAAAAATATGCAAAAAGTAGAAAAAATTCATGTAAAACCCGGTTAAAATATAGGATAAATGTGCAAAATGCCTTAAAATAATATTGACACGTTTCAAATACAATGCTATGATGAAATTACAGAACAGATGACAAATTCCCAATAGTTTAAGAGGAGGTATGTATTGTGAAAAAAACAAAAAAGATTGCAGCAGCTGTCCTGGCCATGACTATGGCAGCAGGCCTTGCCGTCACCGGATGTTCCGGAAAGGGAGGAAGTACGGACACAGACCCGGCGGCCGCAGAGCAGTCTAAGGAAACAGCTGGAAGCGCCGGCGAGTCCAAGGATGACGCAGCTAAGGCTGACGACGGCGCACTTCACCTTACATTTTATTACCCGGTTAATGTAGGCGGTTCCGCAGCGCAGCTGATTGAAAAAATATGTGCGGATTTTAATGCAGAGAACCCCGATATTTTTGTGGAGCCTGTCTATACAGGCAATTATGACGATACCGTGACAAAGATTCAGACAGCCATGCAGGGCGGAACGCCTCCGGATGTGTTTGTAAGTCTTGCAACCCAGCGTTTCACCATGGCATCCACAGGCATGGCCATGCCTCTTGACGAACTGATTGAGGCTGACGGGGATGAGGGAAAAGCTTATATTGATGATTTCCTTCCGGGCTTCATGGAAGATTCCTATGTGGACGGAAAAATTTACTCCATACCATTCCAGAGAAGCACCATGGTGCTGTATTATAACAAGGATGCCTTCAAGGAAGTGGGCCTGGATCCGGAAGCGCCTCCTACCACCTGGGAGGAACTGGCTGAATACGGCCAGAAGCTGACAAATGACGGCCGCTATGGAGTGGGAATCGCGCTGAATTCCGGTTCCGCACAGTGGGCATTTACGGGCTTCTGCTTACAGAACAGCACCGACGGACAGAACCTGATGAGCGAAGACGGCAAGAGCGTATATTTCAATACACCGGAGAATGTGGAGGCGCTTCAGTTCTGGCTGGATCTCCAGAATGAGTATAAATGCATGGCAGAGGGAATCGTACAGTGGACCGACCTGCCCACACAGTTCCTTGCAGGTGAAGTGGCCATGATTTACCACACCACCGGCAACATGGCCAATATCCACGACAACGCGGACTTTGATTTCGGAACAGCCTTCCTTCCTGCCCATAAGAGAGTGGGCGCGCCAACAGGAGGCGGCAACTTCTATATCTCCAGCAATATTTCCGAGGACAGGGTGCAGGCTGCATGGAAGTTCATCAAGTTTGCCACCTCTACGGACAGAGCGGCACAGTGGAGCCTGGATACAGGTTATGTGGCTACAAGACAGTCATGCTTTGACACGGATCTGATTAAGGATTATTACGCAGAGGTTCCCCAGGCATCTGTTGCTTACGAGCAGCTGCCGTACGCAAAGCCTGAGCTTACTACATACAATGCGGCAGAAATCTGGAGAGTGTTAAATGACAATATCCAGGCAGCCGTGGTTGGCGATATGTCTGCCCAGGAAGCGCTGGACGCTGCCCAGGAGCAGGCAGAGGAAGTTTTGTCAGAGTACCAATAGAACGGATGAAACGTAAATGTAATACCTGTTAGGAAACAATAAGGCGCTGTGGCCCGGTACCATGCGCGGCAAAGGCAAGACCTTTGCTGCGCAGCCGGGCATATACAGCGCCTTAAGAGACCGGGGCGTGTCACAGGCCGCGGCACGGCAGGCGGAATATGAAAAGGCTGGTGAGAGGATGAAAACCAAGACAAAGAAGCAGCGTGAAATCAGGAATAATGCGACAGCCTGGGCCCTGATGGCCCCGGCGCTTATATTTATGCTGGCATTTACAGTGTTCCCTATATTCAGGAGCCTGTATCTAAGCCTTTCAAAGTACAAGCTTGGTATGGACGGCGCCGAGTTCATCGGCCTTGAGAATTATGTGAAGCTGGCCGGTTCCAAGCTGTTCTGGAAGGTAATGAAAAATACCATTGTATTCGCCCTTATGACGGTGATTCCCAGTATGGCGGTGGGCCTTGGCCTGGCGGTTCTGGTAAACCGCAAGGGCAAGCGGGTGGGATTCATCCGCACGGCCTATTTCTACCCGGTGGTTATGCCCATGATTGCCATTGCCAGCGTGTGGATGTTCATTTATATGGCAAAGAACGGTCTTTTTGACCAGCTGTTAATCGCCATCGGCTTAAAGCCCATGAATGTGCTGTCCAGCAAGAGTACGGTGCTTCCGGCCATGGCGGTGATGTATGTCTGGAAGGAGGCGGGATACCTGATGGTGTTCTTCCTGTCCGGCATCCAGAGTATATCCGATGAGGTGATGGAGGCTGCCAGGATTGACGGGGCAGGCAACTGGACCGTGTTCAGGCGCATCACCATGCCCCTGCTGGCGCCCACCTTTTTGTTTGTATCCACGATTGCCTTTACCAACTGCTTTAAGCTGGTGGACCATGTGGTCATCATGACAGAGGGAGCGCCCAACAATGCAAGTACCCTGCTTCTGTACTATATTTACCAGCAGGGCTTTACAAACTTCAACTACGGCGTATCATCGGCCCTGACCGTAATCATGCTGGGACTTCTGCTTGTGGTGTCCCTGCCCAGATTCATCAGCCAGGATAAGAAGATACATTACAATTAAAGGAGGGAGCCGGTATGAAACAAGTTAAAAGTACTGCAATTTCTGTTTTCGCCCTGGCCCTGGCGCTTATGTGGCTGGCTCCTCTGGTCTGGCTGGTGGGAACCGCCTTCAGCGAGCCTACCTTTCATATGACCTTTCTTCCCAACAGCCGTTTTACCTTTGGGAATCTGTCTTATGTGTGGAATGCCATTCCCTTTGCCCGGTATTACCTGAATACGCTGATACTGGTGGTGGTGACCTTCTGCGTACAGTTTGTCACATCCACTCTGGCTGCCTATGCGCTGGCTGTCATGGATTTTAAGGGACAGACCCTGGTGTTTGCCGTTATTTTCATGCAGATCATCATTCCAAATGACGTTCTCATCACACCTAACTTTATGACACTGGCTGACCTGGGACTGACCGATACAAAGGTGGGCATCATGCTGCCGTTCTTTGGAAGCGCCCTGGCTATTTTCCTGCTGAGGCAGCATTTTAAATCCATTCCAAAGGCCCTGGCTGAGGCGGCCAGAATTGACGGCGCCAACACCTGGCAGACCATCTGGAGGGTGTACATGCCCTGCGCAAAGCCTGCCTATATGTCCTTTGCAGTTATTTCCGTCAGCTACCACTGGAATAACTACCTGTGGCCTCTGATTGTGACGAACTCGCCATCCAACCGCACACTGACCGTAGGCCTGGCTATCTTTGCAAAGTCCAAAGAGGCCAACATGCAGTGGGCCAATGTCTGCGCGGCCACCTTTATCATTATCCTGCCGCTGCTCATCGCGTTCTTCTTCCTGCAGAAGCAGTTTATGAACAGCTTTGTCAGCGCCGGAATCAAAGAGTGATTAGGGATATGAAACCAGTTATGAGAGGAGAAGTGTTATGAAACTGCATTTTTTCGGATGCGGCAGCGCCTTTAATCCTGCAATGGGAAATACATCTGCCTGGTTTGAGATGGACGGATGCCTGTTCCTGGTGGACTGCGGCGAGACAGTATATGAGCTTCTGATGAAGCGCAGCGATCTCAGGGAATACAGGCAGATATATGTGCTGCTGACCCATCTTCACGCGGACCATGTGGGAAGCCTTGGGTCCCTGATTTCTTACAATTACTGTATCCTGGGAAGAAAAATCTGCGTTATCCACCCCAGGGCCACCGTGGTGGAGCTTCTGCGGCTTATGGGCATCAAGGATGAATTTTACAATTATTACCAGGAACTTCCGGAGGACGTGGGCTGTCTTAGGGCTGAACCGGTGCCGGTGGAGCATGCGGACAATATGGACTGCTTCGGGTACATTCTGGAGGCAGAGGGGATGAGGATTTATTACAGCGGTGATTCCGCACGGATGCCGGAGCGGATTGCCGGCATGCTTAAGGACGGGAAGCTGGACGCCGTTTACCACGATACGTCCCTCCACAATCCGCCAAGCCCCAGCCACTGCTACGTAGGTGTACTGGAGGAGACGGTGCCGCAGCAGCTGAGGCACAAAGTATACTGTATGCACCTGGACGGGGAGTGCAGGGACATGCTGGAGTCCAGGGGATTCCGGGTGGCGGAGGTTGGCTGATGGGATATAGCCGGCGCAACGGGATAGCCGGATGATGTATGACTGATGTTGAATAAATGAGATGTTGCTGAGTGTGAGAATGCCCCGGCAGAGGATGGATGATTCCTTTGCCGGGGATTTTTTGTTTAAGGAATCCCTGGGGGCGGGGAGGTTTGGCATTTGGTGAACCATTGATGGCAAAAAATGAACAAACCATGCTGTTTGTGTTTGCCAGTGACAAAATATACTTATACTAGGTTCAGAAAAGCTTTTCTCAATAAAATATAAGGAGATAAAAAATAATGAGTGAGAAATACGGCAGTCATAAAGAATGGACCTTTGGTATGGAATGCGAGCTGCCTTATAAGGTGTGTTTTGCCTTGGACAAATCACCTGACAGCATGACCTTCTTGGAGGTAAAACGTGGAGGAGATACGGTAATACGTTTGTTTTCTGACATGGGAGGAAAAACCAGAACAATTGAGATGATTACAGAGCCTCTTAAAATAGGACAGGTAATAGAGCGCAATCAGAATCTCAGAATCATGGCATTTTTGGAGGATTTTCTGGAACGGTATTCCAGCGAGCTGGGAGCAGTACCGGGGATGGTCACTAATGCAATAGTAAATGAAGCATTTTCGGCTTATACAGATTTGGAGGGGAATGCCGATTTAAAAGAATTTAAAGTAAAACTTTTGTGCAACGCATTTATAGTCAAGGATGTCATGGGAAATAATCAGATATCTTTTGGCATGGGATTTGATGAGGTCCGGGCCTTTTTTGAAGAGTATGGAAAGGGGCTGTGGTGGACATATGATACCTCGTATATCCCTTCTGAAGGTACGGCGAATGAACGGGATAAGGAGATATACAATTACATCTTATGTGCAGTTTCACACCTGGCTGATTTGTTTCTGGCTGACAGTAAGGTTAACATTGCAGACCCGGCAGCAAAGAACAGCTGGGAACTGATGCCAAGAATGGCTCCGGCAGAGCTTTTGGCCTATGTCTCCAACCGTCGGGTTATGACAAAGGATCTGGAATCTGCAGTCAGGGGGTTGCCGGGAATGACAGAAAAAATATTCCAGAAAACGTATACATATCTTGTGCTTTCCGGAAAAACTGTGGGCGGCCATGTGGGAAGTATACGAAGGACGATTGAAAAAGAAAGAATTCCTATGGTATTTGAAGCCAGGAAACCCGGCAGTGAATTTGATTCATATTTTGATTATAAACGTTACAGGGGCAGATTAGTGCTTGACGGTAACAGGGATTTCAGCCATATGTTTAATATGAATCCGGCCGGTGGGCAAGAGGTATCTGACAGTACAGACGAGTCAGACGGTGAATCATGGTAAAATGAGGCCCAGTGTCTTCGGGCTGTCCAAACATCTAAGAACATTGAGCGAACTGTCGTCCGTGTGCGACAGGCTCTATGAATTAGCGGAAGGGAAGGTTTCCTGTAAGTAGCACATACAGGCAGCCTTCCCTGTTTTTCTGCATTTTTTTGTTTCCTGATACTCTTACGGCAATCTATCTGACTCAGATATAGTGATGCTGCAGGCGTTTTGGAACACAGCGGGAAGGTATGATTCCTGTTCATATAATTAAGAGACATGTAATAAAAAGTTCATTGAAAAAGTAAACTTATTTATGTATGATGTATCATGTATCCTATTTTGGAGAAAGTTGGGAGGAATTCATAAATGAAGAAACCATTCGTTAAAGGAGGTAAGGCCCTGACCCTGGCGGCGGCCCTGCTGTGCGGTGCGGCGTTCCTGGGAAGTTTTACGGCCTTTGGGGCCGCAGCTCAGGCGGAGAGTCAGGCAGGCGCCCAGGCAGAAGCCCAGGTATTCACGCCGGGAGTGGCAGGCCAGATTACCTCCTGTAAGATTTCAGGAGATAAACAGAACGTTGAGATTGGATTTTCCAGCAGCGGGGATGTGACGGGAACAGACGGAAACATCTACGTCTTTGAGATGCAGCCTTACGAGGAAGAGCTGGGAAGCCGCAGCAATTTTATTGCTTCCTCACCTGCCTTAAGTGCTGCCTCGGTAAGCGTGCCCTTGAACCTGGGCACACCGCAGGATAAGCTTTATAGCCGGTTTGTCCTGGCTGTATTTGACGGAACTAAGTTCATCAAGGTCAGCCAGCCCCACTACATAACCAATCCGGAGCTGATTGCTAAGAACCAGACGCCTTTTAATGACCCTCTGACTAAGAAAGGTCTTGTGATTGAGATTGACATGCTCAGCGACGCCTTTGACCTGGGCGTGAAGCATGTGACCACCAATATCGCATTTTCCCAGATTATGGGAACCGGAATTGATTACCAGTATGACGGAAAGACGTACCATTTTAACAAAGGCGTGGTAGACGCTTATGACAAGACCATCAGCGCGCTGTCCAACAAGGGGATGACGGTTACGGTTATCCTGCTTAATGACTGGAATCCCAATACGCCGGATTTGGTGTATCCGGGCACACAGAAGAATTCCAATGCATTTTATTACATGTTCAACGCGGAGACCGAGGCCGGATTTGACCAGACCAAGGCAATCGCGTCCTTCCTGGCCCAGCATTACAGCGGCGACAATCCTAATTACGGCAAGGTGTCAAACTGGATTATCGGCAACGAGATTAACAACCAGCAGTGGAATTACATGGGGCCCATGGACCTGACGAATTATGTGAAGGCATACCAGAAGGCATTCCGGGTCATCTACACAGCTATCAAGAGCACCAATGCCAACGACCGGGTATATTTTTCACTGGACTATAACTGGATGAACGAGATTGACGGCAAGCTTAAGTACGGAGGCAAGGAGATTGTGGACAGCTTTAACTCCATAGCCAACACCCAGGGACAGATGGACTGGGGTCTGGCCTACCATCCATATCCATGCCCCATGACAGAGCCGGAATTCTGGGATGATCCGCAGTCCACAGGGCTGTTCACAAATGACTTTAACTCACCGGTCATCAATTTTGCCAATCTGAACGTGCTGACAGATTACTTTGTACAGGATACCCTGAGGGCGCCCGCAGGCAATGTGCGCCACATCATCCTTACGGAGCAGGGCTTCACATCCTACAGCCCTACCAGGGGAAACATTCCGGAGATTCAGGCGGCGGCCTATGCTTACTCCTATTACCTGGTGGACAGCAACCCATATATTGACGCCTACACGGTCAGCCGTCAGGTAGACGCGCCCTCCGAGGCAAAGGACGGATTAAAATTCGGTCTGTGGGAGTGCGACATGAACCAGCCTAATCTGATTGTGGCTACCAAGCGCAAGAAGATATGGCAGGTATTCCGGGATATCGACAAGAAGAACGCCACCCTGGAGGCCACTGAATTTGCAAAGCCAATCATCGGCATCAGCAAGTGGTCGGATGTGGTTCCCAACTTTAAGTGGAAGAACCTGGAGAAATAACAGTTAATGCCGGATTCAGTTGACAAACAAAATCCAGCGTGTAAAATATTTAAATATAAGCGCTTGCTGGCGGCGGCCTTTGGGGCCGCCGCTTTTTGGCGGGATACAATGTATGGACGAAAGGAATAACATATGGGCTTAATTGTACAGAAATTCGGAGGAACCTCTGTGGCTGACGCCGCCCGGCTGCGCCATGTGGCTGAAATTATCACGGATACATACAAAGCCGGCAACCAGGTAGTGGCAGTGCTGTCTGCCCAGGGGGATACCACCGACGAGCTGATTGAGAAGGCAAATGAGATCAATCCCCTTGCCTCCAACCGGGAGATGGATATGCTCTTGTCCACCGGGGAGCAGATGTCCGTGGCCCTCTGCGCCATGGCAGTGGAGGCGCTGGGATATCCGGTTATTTCCCTGACCGGATGGCAGGCGGGAATGGTTACCAATACCGTGGCCAGGAATGCCAGAATCAAGAAGGTAGATACGGAGCGCATCGAGACAGAGCTGAATCAGAAGAAAATCGTGATTGTCACGGGATTCCAGGGAATCAACCGCTATGAGGATATCACCACCCTTGGCAGAGGCGGATCTGACACGTCCGCGGTTGCGCTGGCTGCCTCCCTTCGGGCGGACCTGTGCCAGATATACACGGATGTGGACGGGGGATATACGGCTGACCCCAGAATCGTGAAGGACGCAAGGAAGCTGGATGAGGTCACCTACAATGAGATGCTGGAGCTGGCTACCCTGGGGGCCCAGGTGCTCCACAACCGTTCCGTGGAGATGGCAAAGAAATATAATGTGAAGCTGGAGGTGCTCTCAAGCTTTACAGGGCATCCGGGTACAAAGGTGAAGGAGGTTGCAAAACGCATGGAGAAATCATATATCAGCAGTGTGGCTAAGAATGTTAATATCGCAAGGATTGCCCTGATAGGGGTGCCCAATGAGATTGGCACATCCTTTAAGGTGTTTTCCCTGCTGGCCCAGAACCACATTAACGTGGACATCATATTACAGGGAATCGGCCATGAGGAGGGCAAGGACATATGCTTTACCGTTGCCCAGTCCGACCTGGAGGCGGCTTCCGTGCTCCTGAAGGAGCATCAGGAGTCCATTGGCTTTGGCCATCTGGAGACCAACAGCCATATTGCCAAGGTTTCCGTGGTGGGAGCGGGTATGATTAATCATCCTGGCGTGGCTGCCACCTTGTTTGAGGCTCTCTACGACGCCAACATTAATATCAACATGATATCCACCAGCGAGATTAAGATATCCGTACTGGTGGATGAAAAGGATGCGGAAAAGGCCGTACAGGTCATTCATGACAAGTTTTTTTCCATGGGTTAAGTAAATAATGGGTTTGTGACAAAAAAGAGTTGCGGCGGTTCACATATTTCGTGAAAGCCACAGCTCTTTTCGTATTTACGAATCTTGAATTTCGTTAATATTTTCACCTTTTTAGTGGAAAAGAGCTTGCTATTTGACAAATTTATTATTATAATTGTATGTGGCAATATTTCTGCTTTTTTTTGCGACGGGCCTGAGAATGGGTTTTCCGTTGCTTAGATATTGTTAAACTTATGAATGATGGAGGACTGGAAAATGAGTAATTCAGCACAAACTTCAGCAAGCAGCCGCATAGCAGCCCTGCTTGATGAGAACAGTTTTGTTGAAGTCGGAGCCTATATAACGGCCAGAAGCACTGACTTTAACATGACTGAGCAGGAGACCCCCGCTGACGGTGTGGTTACCGGCTACGGTACCATCGGCGGATGCCTGGTGTATGTATACAGCCAGGATGCGTCTGTATTAGGCGGCTCCATGGGCGAAATGCATGCAAAGAAAATCTGCAACATCTATTCCATGGCTATGAAGATGGGAGCACCTGTAATCGGTTTGGTAGACTGTGCAGGTCTGCGTCTTCAGGAGGCGACCGATGCCCTGGACGGCTTCGGCAAGCTGTACTTAAGCCAGACCATGGCTTCCGGCGTGATTCCTCAGATAACAGCAATCTTTGGAACCTGCGGCGGCGGCATGGCAGTATCTGCCGGCATCACAGATTTCACCTTCATGGAAGAGAAGTCCGGCAAACTGTTTGTTAATTCACCTAACGCCATTGACGGCAATTATAAAGAGAAGTGTGATACCTCCAGCGCAGATTTCCAGAGCAGGGAATCCGGACTGGCAGACTTCACAGGAGATGAGGCTTCCATTATCGCTCAGATCCGCGCCCTGGTTTCCATCCTTCCGGCCAACAACGAGGATGATATGTCATACGGAGAGTGCCAGGATGACTTAAACCGTATCTGCGATAATATCGAGGGATGCACTGGTGACACGGCTCTGGCCCTGACACTGATATCCGATAACAGCTTCTTCATGGAGGTTAAGAAGAATTATGAACCTTCCATGGTGACCGGTTTCATCCGCCTGAACGGGACAACCATCGGATGCGTGGCTAACCGTACGGAAATCTATGAGAACGGAGAGAAGAAGGAAACATTTGAGCCTGTCCTGTCCGGCAAGGGCTGCGACAAGGCAACTGATTTCATTCATTTCTGCGACGCATTCAATATTCCTGTACTCACACTGGTGAACGTAAAGGGCTACAAGGCCAAGATGTGCAGCGAGAGAAGGATTGCAAAGGCAGCCGCACGCCTTACCTATGCTTATGCCAATGCCAGCGTTCCCAAGGTAACAGTAATTGTTAAGGAAGCATTCGGAAGCGCATACCTGACCATGGGCAGCAAGTCCATCGGCGCTGACGTGGTATATGCATGGCCTGGTGCTGTCATCGGTATGATGAATCCGTCCGAGGCAGTGAAGATTATGTATGCAAAGGAAATCGCCGCATCCGGTGATGCCGCCGCACTCATCAATGAAAAGACAGCAGAGTACACCGCACTTCAGTCCAGCGCTGTAGCAGCAGCCAAGAGAGGATATGTAGATGACATAATTAAGGCAGGGGAGACCCGTCAGAGGGTAATCGCAGCCTTTGAAATGCTGTTCACAAAGAGAGAGGACCGTCCGTCTAAGAAGCATGGCACGGTTTAAAGAGAGGTGACAGGTATATGAGACGATTAATGAAACGAGTGGCAGCAGCAGTTCTGATGGCCGCCTGCCTGTTGAGCCTGTCAGCCTGCTCAGCAAAACAGGATGAAGCCGGGACAGCTCCCCGGATTGCCACGGACGGAACTCCTGTAGATGATATGATGGCAGAGTATGCCAAGCTGACAGCGGTCCAGTCTCTGGGCGTCAGCACGGATGGGCTGATTGCACAGAAGGTCATGTCGGAAGCCCAGGGCAATGCAGTTATGGCAGCCATCTGTGAAGAGCAGATTAATGCAAGGAAGGAACTGGGGGAAGTCAGAAGCATCGACATTGAAGACGCAAGCGTGGTACAGATGGCAGATGGTACCTATACCGTTATGCTGCCTGTTGCATTCACCGAAGGTTCCATGCAGTATGTCATGAATCTGAATATGATTTCCCAGCAGATAGTTGATGCGGAATTCACTGAGCTTGCTTCAAATGAAGAAGAGGGCAAGACCATCGGGCAGCTGATGGAAACAGCTACCGTATATGCGGTAATCGGTATCGGCACCGTGTTCGCGGTCCTTATATTCATCAGCCTGCTGATTGCCTGCTTTAAGTTCATTCACAAGTGGGAGACAGGCCAGAAGGAAAAGGCAGCGCCAGCGCCAGCACCAGTTGCACCAGCACCGGTTAAGGCGGCAGCACCTGTACTTGCGGCAGGCGAAGACCTGATGGGCGACGCCGAGCTGGTGGCAGTGATTTCGGCAGCCATTGCAGCATATGAGGGAACTTCTTCTAACGGACTGGTGGTTCGTTCCATCCGCCGTGTACAGAGGTCTAAAGGCAGATAAGAGGACGGGAAACGTTCCATAACTATTTTCATTCAGGAGGAATTGAAATCATGAAGAATTATACAATCACAGTTAATGGTAAAGCATATGCAGTAACCGTAGAAGAAGGCGCTGTATCCGGCATTGCAGCAGCCCCGGCAGCACCAGCAGCTCCGGCTGCACCAGCCCCGGCCCCCGCAGCAGCTCCTGCTCCTGCAGCAGCTCCGGCAGGTGCAGCAGGTTCTGTCAGCGTATCCGCACCTATGCCTGGCAAGGTAGTGGCTGTTAAGGCAGCGGTAGGACAGGCTGTGAAGAAGGGTGACGTAATCCTGGTTCTGGAAGCCATGAAGATGGAAAATGACATCGTGGCTCCTCAGGATGGAACCATTGCCAGCATTAATGCGTCCACCGGCGATTCCGTTGAATCTGGCGCGGTATTAGCTACTCTGAACTAATTATAGAGATGAGCCCATAGCAATGTGGGATTCATTATGGAGGGAACATTATGGATTTTGGCAATATAATTAACAACCTGCTGAACCAGATGGCGTTTTTCCATCTGGGAGCAGGCAACTATGTAATGATCGTAGTGGCCCTGGTGTTCTTATACCTTGCTATCAGGAAGGGATTTGAACCCCTGCTGCTGATTCCGATTGCATTCGGTATGCTGCTGGTTAATATTTATCCGGATATCATGTATTCTCCGGAACAGACGTCCAACGGAACAGGCGGACTTCTGTGGTACTTTTTCCAGCTGGATGAGTGGAGCATTTTGCCCTCCCTTATCTTCCTGGGCGTTGGAGCCATGACAGACTTTGGCCCCCTTATCGCAAACCCAATCAGCTTCCTTATGGGAGCTGCCGCACAGCTGGGTATCTACTCTGCTTATTTCTTCGCCATCCTGTTAGGGTTCTCCGGCAAGGAATCAGCAGCCATCTCCATCATCGGCGGTGCGGACGGCCCTACATCCCTGTTCCTGTGCAGTAAGCTGGGACAGACCCAGATTATGGGACCTATCGCGGTTGCGGCTTACTCCTACATGGCGCTGGTTCCAATTATCCAGCCGCCATTTATGAAGCTTCTGACAACTGAGAAAGAGCGTAAGATTAAGATGGAACAGCTTCGTCCTGTATCCAAGCTGGAGAAGATTCTGTTCCCCATCATCGTAACCATCGTTGTATGCCTGATCCTGCCATCCACAGCACCTCTGGTAGGAATGCTGATGTTAGGCAACCTGTTCCGTGAGAGCGGCGTTGTGAAGCAGCTGGCTGATACGGCAAGCAATGCCCTGATGTATATTGTGGTTATCCTGCTGGGTACTTCCGTAGGCGCCACCACCAGCGCAGATGCATTCTTAAATGTAACCACCATCAAGATTGTTGCCCTGGGCCTGACCGCATTTATTTTCGGCACCATCGGCGGTGTGCTTTTAGGCAAGCTCCTCTGCAAGATTACAGGAGGAAAAATCAATCCGCTTATCGGTTCTGCCGGCGTGTCCGCAGTTCCTATGGCGGCCCGTGTATCCCAGAAGGTGGGAGCAGAAGCAGACCCGACCAATTTCCTGCTGATGCACGCAATGGGACCAAACGTTGCAGGCGTTATCGGCACCGCTGTTGCGGCCGGTACCTTCATGGCAATATTTGGGGTATAATGGCATAATATATTGACAATGACAGCCGTTTCGCCTGGCCTGTGAAAGCACCGGACGGGCGCGGGCGGCATGTATCGCACAAGCGCCTTAAAGACGGCGCCAAATGCTCATAACGAGGAGGATTATAACTATGGCAGAGATAGAAAAGAGGCCAGTGAAGATTGTGGAAACCGTCCTTCGTGACGCCCACCAGTCTTTGCTCGCAACCAGAATGTCCACAGAGCAGATGCTGCCCATTATTGATAAGATGGACAAGGTAGGCTACCATGCGGTTGAGTGCTGGGGCGGCGCTACCTTTGATTCCTGCCTCCGTTTCCTGAAGGAAGATCCATGGGAGAGACTGAGGAAACTGAGAGACGGATTTAAGAACACCAAGCTGCAGATGCTGTTCCGCGGACAGAATATCCTGGGATATAACCACTATGCGGACGATGTAGTGGAGTACTTTGTACAGAAGTCCATTTCCAACGGTATTGACATCATCCGTATCTTTGACTGTCTGAACGATATCCGCAACCTGGAGACAGCTGTAAAAGCCACCAACAGAGAAAAAGGACATGCTCAGATTGCGCTGTGCTATACTCTGGGCGATGCCTATACACTGGATTACTGGAAGGATATTGCAAAGAGAATTGAGGACATGGGCGCTGACTCCCTGTGTATCAAGGATATGGCAGGTCTGCTGACACCATACGCGGCAGCAGAGCTGGTACAGGCTCTGAAGGAAGGAACAAGCCTTCCTATCGACCTGCATACCCACTACACATCAGGCGTTGCTTCCATGACTTATTTAAAGGCAGTAGAGGCAGGATGTGAAATCATCGACTGCGCCATGTCGCCTCTGGCTCTGGGAACCAGCCAGCCGGCCACTGAGGTTATGGTGGAGACCTTCCGCGGCACCCCATATGACACCGGCTATGACCAGACACTGCTGGCTGAGATTGCAGACCATTTCCAGCCCATACGTGAGCAGGCCCTTAAGAGCGGCCTTCTGAACCCGAAGGTTCTGGGAGTTAATATCAAGACCCTTCAGTATCAGGTGCCGGGCGGAATGCTGTCCAACCTGGTAAGCCAGTTAAAAGAGGCCGGACAGGAAGACAAGTACCGCCAGGTTCTGGAGGAGATTCCGAGAGTGCGTAAGGACTTCGGCGAGCCTCCGTTAGTTACACCGTCATCCCAGATTGTGGGTACACAGGCTGTTATGAACGTTATCATGGGCGAGCGCTATAAGATGGTTCCGAAGGAATCCAAGAAAATCATGCTTGGTGAATTCGGCCAGACAGTTAAGCCCTTTAATCCGGAAGTGCAGAAAAAGATTATCGGCGACGAGACACCCATTACCTGCCGTCCTGCCGACCTGATTGCTCCTCAGCTTCCTCAGTTTGAGAAGGAATGCGCGCAGTGGAAGCAGCAGGATGAGGATGTTCTCAGCTATGCGCTGTTCCCGGCAGTGGCCAAGGATTTCTTCGAGTACAGGGCTGCCCAGCAGACCAAGGTGGACAGCAGTGCTGCCGACAAGGACAGCAAGGCTTATCCGGTCTAATTGCAGTTATAGATGAAATAAAAGAAGGCAGTCTCCATATCAGTTGCAGATGTGGAGGCTGCCTTTTTGCGTGCCCGGCGGGAACAGGTTCTAAAGTTTCTGGACCAGATGGATCTTTTTGTACTTTACAGGGGAGATGCCGTACTCTTTTTTAAACAGATGATAAAAATAATTGATGCTCTGAAAGCCGCTTTCATATATTACGTCTACAATCTCCATATCTGTGTGTATCAGAAGATTAGCAGCATAGTTAAGCCGTTTTCCGTTGATGTAGGCAGAGGGGGTGATTCCCAGATGCTTACGGAACATTCTGCAGATGTGTTCCGGGGAACGCTGTGTCTGGCGGACAAGATAATCCATCCCCATGGTCAGGTTTTTGGGATTGGATAATCCCTCCAGTGCAGGAACAAGCCAGGCCGGCAGATTGGAGGCATCCGAGGACCTTTTTTGTTTTTCCAATTCAGGAATGATATAGGAATACATAATGTCAATAAGGATTGCTCTGAGATGGGTGTTTTTTTCCTCCATATCAGAAGATGACAGCTGGTTAAGAAAGGACAAACGATTTTGGATCATCAGCGTGTCAATGGTGCTTAACCGGACAATCGGGGAGTGGGAACCAGCAAACAGTTCTTTGCGCGGGGCCTGAGAGTTATAAAGGTAACCAAAAAGAGAATTTACCGTATAAGCCGGAAAGGCCAGATTAATATGTACAGAGTCCCCGGTCTGTATTTTGGTGTGGATATCACCGGGACGGATAAGAAGCAGATTTCCATGCCCAAGTTTGATTCGGTCATTATTTAACAAAATATCCAGTGAATTCTCAGTCACTAGTATGATTTCATAAAAATCATGGACCTGCGGGTATTCATTTGCATCAATCAGTGTACGGATTGAGTAATAGACCTCGCAATCAATGGGGAATACAGATGGAGTATTTACATTTTTAGCTGAAATTTGCATAAGAATAGTTCCTCTCCCTGCCTGAATATCCAGTTATTTTTGTCTAAATATCAATATAAAACAATAAATATCAAAAGTAAAGAAGATTTGGGGAATAAAATAAGATATAGTAAGAACATAAATGAATGAGCTCATTTAAATGAAAACAAAAACTATGTAATGATATTAGGAGGCAGGCTTTATGAAGAAGATAGCGTTAGCAGCAATGATATTAGGAATGGCCGGTGTATTGGGTGCATGCAGCATGGATGGAGACGGGGCAGCCAAGACAACAGGAGGAACAACCGTGGCCCAGGGGACAAGCCAGGAAGAGAAAGGTCAGAAAGAGAAGGCCGGAGAAGGGGAAGAGCAGACAGATACATCTGGTGCAGGAAAGTCAATTGCAGGTATTGTGTTCCAGGAAGATCAGTTTTTTAAGCTGATGTCGGCTGGATATGAGGCGGCTGCAAAGGATCTGGGGTATGAAATCCAGCTTTCCAATGTCACAAATGATCAGATGAAGGAAACTGAGCTGGTAAATACATATACAGCACAAGGAGTTGCCGGCATCGCCATCTCCCCTCTGTCCGCAACGATTTCTCCGGAGGCACTTAAGGTTTCAAGCGATAAAGGGGTCAAAATCTGTGTGGCCAATACGGCCATGGACTCATACCCTTTTTCCATAGCAGCCTATACCTCGGATAATTATGCCTTCTGTAAACAGACTGGCGAGATTGCAGTAGACTTTATTAAGGAAAAATACGGGGATGAGAAAATCGAGCTGGGAATCCTTCAGTTTAAGACACAAATTCCGGAAACCTCAGCAGAGAGGGTCAACGGCTTCCTTGCTGCCCTGGATGAGGGCGGGGTAAACTATGAGATTGTTTCCAACCAGGATGCATGGCTCCAGGATACAGCCATTGCAAAGGCAGGGGACATGCTGGCCGCCAACCCTGATATTGACATCATGTTTGCTGCCAACGACGGCGGAACCATCGGTGCTGTTATGGCAGTGGAAAATGCAGGACAGGCAGGCAAGACCTTTGTATTCGGTACTGACGCGTCTGAGCAGATTGTGGATTTGCTGAAAGCAGATAATGATATTCTTCAGGCCGTCACAGGACAGGATCCGTTTCAGATTGGATATAAGACGGTTGAGACTCTGGTTCAGTCCATTGAAGGAAAGGATGTGGCGGACCAGGGAAAGACAGTAATTGTGGAAGGTATACCGTTAAGACGCGGCGATACAAAGCAGCTGGATGATTTTATGTCAGACCTTAAATCCAAAATGTAGCTGAGTTCGTTACCGGTAAGAATAAGGAGTATGCCATGAGCATTTTGAGAACGGAAGGGATTATAAAGGATTATCCGGGAACAAGAGCATTGGATGATGTCACCGTATCCTTTGACAGCGGAAAAGTCCATGCCTTTATCGGAAAGAACGGGTCGGGAAAATCAACCCTGGTTAAAGTATTTGCAGGCGCCATTCAGCCCACAAGCGGACATTTTTATCTGGATGAAGAGGAATTGCATTTCAGTACACCGGTGGAAGCACTGAACAAGGGAATCGCCACTGTATATCAGGAGCTGAGTCTGGTTCCCCATCTCTCAGTGGCGGAAAATATTTTTTTGGGACGTCTTCCAAAGAAGGGACGTCTGGTAGACTGGAAGAGGACGTATCAGATGGCAGGAGAGCTGCTGCATGCAATGGGCGTAGATATTGACCCCCATGAAAAGGTGTTCAGGCTCAGTATGTGGCAGTGCCAGGTGGTGGAAATCACCAAGGCCATGAGCTTTAAACCGAAGGTGCTTATGCTGGATGAGCCCACATCGGCTCTGGCTGCCAATGAAACCCAGAAGCTGTTTGAGGCAATACGGATGTTAAAAAAGCAGGATGTAATCATTATCTACATCTCCCACAGGCTACAGGAGCTGTGGGAGATTGCAGACAGCGTTACAGTACTGCGGGATGGAAAATACATAGGAACAGAGCCAATTAGTTCGCTGCAGCACAAGGATATCATTACTATGATGTTCGGTGATGTGGAAATCAAGGAAAGACCCGGAGACCTTAAGGTACAGGATGGAATCATCATGGATGTAAAACATCTTACCCGCAAGGGGAAGTTCCAGGACGTATCCTTTCAGCTGAGAAAGGGAGAGGTATTAGGAATTGCAGGAATGCTGGGGTCCGGCCGTACAGAGCTGCTGCGCTGTATATTTGGCGCAGACCCTTACGACAGCGGTGAAATCCTGGTGGATCAGAAAACTGCTCCCAAAAATGCCGGTCCCATCGGAATGATGCAGATGGGGCTGGGGCTGACGCCGGAAGAGAGAAAAACACAGGGAGTGATTTTGATTCATTCCATCCGTGATAACCTCTGCTATGCCAGTATGGATAAGATGACACAGCGCCATGTGATAAATGAAAAAACCAGAAAAGAATTTTCAGAGAGACAGATTAGGGATTTACAGATTAAAATTCCGGATTTGATGGCCCCGGTAAGCTCTCTTTCCGGCGGCAACCAGCAAAAGGTAATTATTGGAAACTGGTTGAATACAGCTCCCAAGATTATGATGTATGATGAGCCCTCCAGAGGAATAGATGTAAAAGCAAAACAACAGATTTTCCAGATTATGTGGGAGCAGTCCAGAAAAGGAATATCCAGTATTTTTGTGTCATCAGAGCTGGAGGAACTGGTGGAGGTATGTCACAGGATTCTGATTATGCATATGGGAAAAATCGTTGGGGAAGTGTGTCTGGACGACCATGTGACCATAGATGCATTATACGCGTATTGTATGGGAGGAAAGGTAGAATGAAATCTGTAAAAATCGACTCATTGCATATGGAACTATTTTCCAGCAAAAAAACAAAAAATTTAATTCTGGACCACCTGATTGAAATTCTTCTGCTGGTTCTGATTATTGGCGTAAGTATTGCGGCGCCGTCCTTTCTGAAATCGGGAAATATCTTAAATATATTGCGGAATGCGGCTATGAAGGGTGTCATTGCTTACGGAATGTGTCTGGTAATCATTTCTGGTGAAATAGACCTGTCCGTTGGCTCCCAGGTAGCCTTAAGCGGAGTGCTGGCAGGATTTATCTCAAAGGGACTTGCTGAGGCAGGAATCATGCCCATTGAGCTTGGCGCGTTAGTGGGAATTGCAGCAGCCACCCTGGTAGCTCTCTTGACAGGATTGTTCCACGCATGGGCCAGACAGAAATTTAATATGCCCAGTTTCATTATCACACTGGCTACCCTGAATGTGATGTATGGTTTTGCGGCCATTGTGTGCGGCGGATTTCCTATCGCCAATGCCTTCCCAACCTGGTATGCCTTTCTGGGAAGCGGAAGGATTCTGGGAATACCCTTTCCCGCCATTGTCTTTATCTTAATCTTCCTGTTTTTTTGGTTCCTGACAGAGAAAACTGACCTTGGAAGAAGAATTTACGCAGTGGGAGGTAATGCGGAGGCTGCCCGTTTAAATGGAATCAGTGTGTGGAAAACCAGGATTTTTGTCATGTGTATGGTGCAGCTGATGTGTGTATTGTCAGGTATTATGAATTCCGCACAGGTCCGTTCTGCCACATTTACCTTTGGACGCGGCTGGGAGACGCAGATTATATCCTCTGTAGTAATCGGCGGTACCAGTATGTTGGGCGGTATTGGAACCATATGGGGAACTTTGATAGGCGTACTATTTACAGGTGTAATCACCAACGCCATGACATTGCTGAATGTAAACGAATTCATGCAGTATGTGATTAATGGCGCCCTGATGTTTTTTGCAGTTATGTTTAACACATACATGACGAAAAAAAGAAATAATTAATGAGAGTGGCTTGGAGGAAGGAAATGAAGCTGGGAGTCGGATTATATCGTTACATGCTAAAGGATGAGGAATTTACCTTTGCAAGACAGTGCGGATGCTCGGATGTAATTATCCATCTGGCAAATTACTACGATGGAGAAAATGATATTGTCAAAGCTACGGATGAAAAGGAGAATTACGGAATCGCCAGAGCAGGGGAGTCTGTTTGGAGTCTGGACCACATGATGGCGCTCCAGAAGCAGGCAAAGGAAAAGGGGCTTAATATTTACGGAATTGAGAATTTCAGTCCGGCGGACTGGTATGATATATTGCTGGATGGACCTAAAAAGGAAGAACAGATGGAGCATCTGAAGGAAATTATACGCAATGCAGGAAAAGCAGGCATACGATGTTTCGGATATAATTTCAGTCTTGCTGGAGTGTGGGGCCACCAAAAAACAAAAAAGGCCAGAGGAGGAGCGATCAGTACCTGTTTTCATGCCGGACAGCTCAATCTGGATGCCAGGATTCCAAAGGGTGAGATATGGAATATGACCTATGCAGAGAATGCCCGGGGAGAATACATAGAAGATATCGGATACGAGGAATTGTGGAATAGGCTAAAATGGTTTCTGGAGCGTATTCTTCCGGTGGCAGAGGAGGCAGGAGTAATGATGGCCCTGCCCCCGGACGACCCGCCTATGCCATTTTTAAGAGGTACTCCGCGCCTGGTCTACCAGCCGCAGCTGTATCAGAAAGTGCTGGACCTGGTTCCAAGTCCATGCAATGGAATCGACTTTTGCATGGGAAGTATCCAGGAGATGACAGATGGAAATATCTATGATGCCTTGGAGCAGTATTCCTCCCAGGGAAAGATTGGCTATGCCCATGTCAGGAATGTACGGGGCAAGGTTCCGGATTATACGGAAGTATTTGTGGATGACGGGGATATCAATATAAAGAGAACATTGGAGATTTTAAAAAAGAATCACTTTGAAGGTGTTCTGATTCCTGACCATACGCCGCAGATTCAGTGCCAGGATACATGGCATGCGGGAATGGCCTTTGCTCTTGGATTTATAAGGGCGGAGTTAATGGGGCTGGAAGGATAGGAAGATAAAAGGAGGTCTGTATATGCAGTTATTTGATTTGACGGATAAGAATGTCCTGATTACAGGAGGAACCAGGGGAATTGGCTTTGCAATTGCACAGGGAGTGAAGCAGGCAGGCGGCAGGGTATGGATTCATGGCAGCAGTGAGGACAGGACCAGAAAGATTGCAGAGGAAAATGGATTTGACTATCTTTACGGCGATCTCAGAGACCAGGAAGGGTTAGACGGAATGCTGCGTCCTTTCCTGTCCAGGGAGGACAGACTGGATGTGCTGATTAACAATGCCGGGTTTGAGACTCACAGCGCCATTGAAAACGCTGAGGAGGAGTCAATGGACGCCATCTACAATGTAAATACCAAGTCGCCTTATTTCCTGCTGCAGAAGCTGCTTCCGGCTTTGAAAAAGGCCGGGCAGGCATCCGTCATCAACGTGACCTCCATTCATCAGAAGGTGCCGGTGCGGGAAAATGGCTATTACTGCATGGCTAAAGCATCGTTAGGTATGTTTACCAAGGTGGCTGCCCTGGAGCTGGCCAAGTATGGAATCCGTGTCAATAATCTGGCCCCCGGCGCCATTCTTACGGATATGAACCGTGAACTGGTGGAGGCCATGGATTTTGAAAAATGGATTCCCATAGGACGGGTTGGCCGTGCGGATGAGCTGATTGGTCCTGCCGTATTCCTGGCTTCTGACGCCTCCTCCTATGTAACCGGAACCACATTGTATGTGGACGGGGGATACAGTGAAAATCTGCTGCGGTATTAAAGGCTGGGAAGTGGAATTGCGGAGTGGGGATGCATATTGGCATTGCCAAGTGCGCAGAAAGGAGAGTGGCAATGTACAGCCGTAATTATGGGTGCAGGATCACAGACCAGATAATCATGGATGGCAACAAGGCGGTTGTCATGGAAAATCAAAAGCTGCGGCTGACATTTTTGGCTGACAGGGGCATGGACTGTGTGGAAATGCTGTACAAGCCGGAGGATATTGATTTTATGTGGCGGTCTCCGGCGGGGCTTCATAAAAGAAGTGAGTATCTGTCTAATTCCGGGGACAGTCTGGGGAATTACCTGGACCATAATTCAGGAGGATGGCAGGAGATACTTCCCAACGGAGGAGGAGAGTGCAGCTACAAAGGCGCTTGTCTGGGGATGCACGGGGAGATTTCAAGTGTGCCGTGGGATTGCAGGATCATAAAGGATTCTGAGGAGGAGGTTGTCCTTAAGGCATGCATTACCACCCTGCGTTCCCCGTTCCGTCTGGAGAAGGAAATATCCTTAAAGATGGATGAAAGCGCCATCACAATCCGGGAAAGCCTTACCAATCTGGCAAAGGAGCCAATGGAGCTTATGTGGGGCCATCACCCCACCGTGGGAAAACCTTTTCTGGATAGCAGCTGCCGGATTGACACAAATGGGACCGTGGGTTTTTCCATGGATCAGCGCGATTTTGAGACACAGCGTCTGAAGCCGGGAACCAGGTTTGAATGGCCTGCTGCCGGCAATGGAATGGATTTTTCAAACGTGCCGGGGGAGGATGCTGATACTGCGGATATGATTTATATAACCGGTTTTCCGGAGCGTGCCTGGTACCGGGTACATAATGAAACTAAAAACATAAGTTATGGAATGAGCTGGGACGGAAAACTGTTCCCATATATGTGGATGTGGCAGGTATGCGGTGGTTCTTATGGATATCCATGGTATGGAAGAACTTATAACCTGGCGCTGGAGCCATGGACCAGTTACCCGTCATCGGGTTTAATAAAGGCCATAGAGAATGGAAGCGCTCTCTGTCTTGAGGCAGGGGAGGTAAGGCAAACAGAACTTTGCTTCTGGATTAAAAAGGAGGAGATATAAAATGGTGTTAAAAAAACATGAGTTGCTGGAAGTTATAAAGAAAGAGCTGTATACTCCTGTGGTAGGGGATATACTGGACCAGATGGGATTATACCACCAGTTTCTCCCCCAGGCAGTCCGGCCCCTTAGGGATGATATGAAGCTGGCAGGTTATGCTATGACCGTTTTAATGATTGATGTATTCGGCCAGCAGAAAAAGCCCTTTGGTTATTTGACAGAGGCGCTGGATGACTTGCAGGAGGACGAAATTTATGTGGCTGCCGGAGGCACCATGCGCTGCGCGTATTGGGGAGAACTTTTAACGGCCACTGCAAAAAAGCGCGGGGCGGCAGGTGCAGTTGTCAATGGATGGCATAGGGATACGCCTCAGGTGCTGGACCAGAACTGGCCTGTATTTTCCAGGGGATGTTATGCCCAGGATTCTTCTGTGCGCACCCAGGTGGTGGATTACCGCTGCCGGATTGAAATAGAAGGCGTAACCGTTATGTCCGGCGATTTGATCTTTGGTGATGTGGACGGTGTTCTGGTTATTCCGGCAGAGCATATTGAATATGTGATTGAAAAGGCCCTTGAAAAAGCAAGAGGAGAGAAGAACGTAAGAAAGGCTATTGAGAAAGGCATGAGCGCGACGGAGGCATTTGCTACCTTTGGTATACTTTAGTACCTATCTTTTTGGAACAATGTTTTTCAAACAGGTTACGGGGAGGGATGTATGATGGAATATAGGATTTATGCAGGAACATATGCGGGTGCGGATGAAAATGGTATTTTCAGATACAGGATGGATGGAAACAGCCAAATACTGGAAAGGCAACTGGCTCTTCCGGGTATATCAAACCCGTCGTATCTGGCCCTTTCGCAGAACGGGACCATGATGTATGCAGTGATGGAGGATATGGAGTATCATGGGAATGCGGGGGGAGGCGTTTGCGCCATAAAATGCCGTGAGAATTCTCTGGAGATTCTCAATTCCAGAGGAACTACGGGCACCCTTCCCTGCCATGTGACCCTGGATGAGGAAGCAGGGGTTATTTATGCGGCTAACTATATGAGCGGAAGCCTGTCCATGTTTCCTCTGATGCCGGATGGAAGTCTAGGGGAAATGAGTGACTGCAGACAGCATAAGGGAAAAGGACCCAACACCCTGCGCCAGGAAGGACCCCATGTGCATTTCAGCGGTCTGTCTCCGGAAAAGGACGGAATCTGGTGTGTGGACCTGGGCCTGGACCGTATATTATTTTATGGAATAGATGTTCATACCATGACCCTTAGCCATAGGCCGGAGCGGGATATTATGCTGCCAAAGGGAACCGGCCCCAGGCATTTTGTGTTTCAGCCGGGAAACGCGCACAGGATGTATGTGGTCTGTGAATTGAGTTCAGAGGTGTTTGCGGTGAATATATTAAAAGAGGGATGCCAAATATTGCAGAGAATTTCCTCCCTGAGCGCACCGAATGATAAAAGCTCCTGTGCAGCCATCAAATGTTCGGAGGACGGCCGTTTCCTATATGTGTCCAACCGCGGAGACGACAGCATTGCTGTATTCAGGATTGATCCAAAAAACGGCCTTCTCCATCTGGTGCAGATAGAAAAGGCCGGCGGCAGGACTCCCAGAGATATTCTGGTACTTAAGGACATGCTTTTGTCTGCGAACCAGGACAGCAATACCATTACATGTTTCTATAGGAATGAAGATACGGGAATCCTGACGCGGAGGACGGGAGAGACTTTCTGTCATGCTCCTGTCTGCCTTACTGCCGTCCCCACTGCATAGCCCCGTTGGCATCCAGCATTCCGCCGCTTAATACCTTGCCGTTCAGGCTGTCCATCTTGCGGGCTGAGGCCAGGATTACGTTTTTGATGTCTGTCAGGCTCAATTCCGGTCTGGAGGTATAGAGCATGGCTGCTGTGGCGGTGACCATGGGAGCGGCCATGGAGGTGCCGCTCATGAAGGCGTAGCCATTGTCCGGGGTGATGCCCAGGATGAAGGTGCCGGGGGCAGCGATGTCCACGCTGCCCGCGCCGAAGTTGGAGCTCTCATCCAGTTTGCCGTCAAACATCAGGTTGGCTACGGTTATCACGTTGTCAAAGGGAAGGGAGGCAGGGTAAATGGGTGAGGCGTCTATGTTATAGCCGATTGCGTTGTCATCCCCGTTGCCCGCGGCTACAATGAAAAGCATTCCGGAGTCGCGGATAGCTGCCTTGAATTCTTCGGTGCAGTTCTGGGAGCCGAAGCTCAGATTGCATATCTGGGCGCCGTTGGCCTCCGCATATTTGATGGCTGCAATCACATTGTCCGGTGAACCCTTTCCCTCTTCTCCTCCCAGGGCCTTTACAGGCATGATTTTTACGTAATTGTTGTCGGCTATTCCCACGATGCCGCCGTTATCCTTGGAGGCCGCAATGGTGCCGGCTGCATGGGTGCCGTGGACGTCCTCCGGGCCTTCGTATACCTGGTTGGTATTGCTGTAAAAATTCCAGCCGTTTACATCGTCCACGAATCCGTTTCCGTCATTGTCAATGCCGTCTCCGGGAATCTCATCCTCATTGACCCATATGGAACCCTGCAAATCCGGATGGGAGATGTCCACGCCTGTGTCTATGACCGCCACGGTCAGGGGGCGCTTTGTCTCTGTCTGGGAGTAGGCCTCCCATGCTGGCTGGATATTGATATCAATTCCGGGAACAGCATCAATGGCGCTGGTCAGGATATTGGCCGGCTCCAGCGGGGGAAGGGCTATGGCGTCTACCTTTCCTCTTTTGTTTCTGTGTACATAGGCGGGGTCCAGGGAATCAATATCCAGTTCCTGGACTATTTTTTGCGCCTGGCCGTCATTTTTAAGGGCCCACTGGTACGAGGCCTTGTCGTCCTTGATGGACAGGTTGTTGAGGCCGGGGCCTACCGCATAGGCGGAGAATGCGTTATCCGCCGCATTATAGGGGACGGCCCCGGACGCTGTGGCAAGTGCCAGGAAAAGCGCCGTGGCCGTAATGAGTTTTTTCATGACTATGCTCCTTTTTGATGTTTCATTATACCATTGTAATAGTATAACACATAAGATAGCATAAGACTTTGAAAATTTTATGAAAATCTTTCCGATTTTATTACAAATTATGGTACCAGACCCGTATCTAACTTCCATATATCCCTGTTGTACTCCTCAATGGTACGGTCAGAGGAGAAGTAACCGGCCTTGCTGATGTTGATTAACATTTTCCTGGCCCAGGCCGTACGGTTTTCGTAGTCGCTCAGAGCCTGTTCCCTGGCCTGGCAGTAAGCCTTAAAGTCGGGGAAGGTCATGAACCAGTCCTTGTTCAGAAGCTCGTTGTACAGGCGCTCCAGGTGTTCCACGGAACCGGCTGCTGTCATGGCGGGGCTGATGATGAAATCAACGGCTTCCTTAAGGTCAGGGTCCGCCTCATAGTAGGAGCGGGAGCAGTAGCTGCCTTCTGCGTACCGCCGGATGACGGTTTCGCTGGATTCACCGAAGATATAGATGTTGTCGTCGCCTACCAGCTCATGGATTTCCACATTGGCTCCGTCATCCGTGCCCAGGGTCACGGCTCCGTTGAGCATAAATTTCATGTTGCTGGTACCGCTGGCTTCCTTGGAGGCCAGGGATATCTGTTCCGAGATATCGCAGGCAGGAATCAGCTTTTCAGCCAGGCTCACATTGTAGTTATTTACCATGACCACATTCAGCCATGGCTTTACGTCCGGGTCGCTGTCAATGACCTGACGGAGGCAGAGTATCATATGGATGATATCCTTTGCAATGGTATATGCAGGCGCTGCCTTGGCTCCAAAGATGGCGGTGATGGGAGTGGCCGGCCTGCTGCCCCGTTTGATTTCCAGGTATTTGTGTATCAGGTACAGGGCGTTCATCTGCTGGCGCTTGTATTCATGAAGACGTTTTACCTGTATGTCAAAAATGGATTTGGGGTCAATGTCAATGTCCTGGGTTTCCTTAAGGTAGTCTGCCAGCTCCTGTTTCTTACTGTCCTTGATGGCTAAAAGGCGGTGCAGGGTCTTTATGTTGGCTGTGAATGCCCTGTCATCCAGTTTCTTAAGTTCAAATGCATCCTTCTTAAAACTATCGCCTATGAGTTCTGATATATAATCAGCCAGCTGGGGATTGCAGTGAAGCAGCCACCGGCGGAAGGTGATGCCGTTTGTCTTATTGTTGAATTTTTCCGGGTAGAGCCTGTAAAAGTTGTTCAGCTCATTCTTTTTCAGTATGTCTGTGTGAAGGGCAGCCACGCCGTTGACACTGAAGCCGTAGTGGATGTCAATGTGGGCCATGTGCACCCGGTCGCCCTTGTCAATGATATACACGGACGGATCATCAAATTTCCTCCTGACCTTGTCGTCTAATACTTCCATAATGGGAATCAGCTGGGGAACCGCTTCTTTAAAGTAGTCCATGGGCCAGGTCTCCAGGGCTTCCGCCAGGATGGTGTGGTTGGTATAAGCGCAGGTATCCGTCACCACCTGTATGGCGTCGTCCATTTCCATGCCGTGCTCTGTGGTGAGAAGGCGAATCAGCTCGGGAATGACCATGGTGGGATGGGTGTCGTTGATCTGGATGACCGCATAGTCGGGCAGATCGTAAAGGGTGGAGCCTTTTGCAGCTGCCTCTGACAGTATGAGGCGGGCCGCGTTGCTGACCATGAAATACTGCTGGTAAATGCGCAGTATCTGACCAGCCCTGTCGCTGTCATCCGGGTAAAGGAACAGGGTCAGGTTTTTCCTGATATCAGTCTTGTCAAAGGAAATCCCGTCCTCTACAATGGACTCATCCACGGTCTCCACATCAAAAAGATGCAGCTTGTTGGTGCGGTTGTCATAGCCGGTGACTTCGATGTCATACATCCGTGAGGTGAGTGTAAAGTTCCGGTATGGAATCTGGTAGGTAACATTGGTTTTACTCAGCCAGGAGGTGTTTTCCATCCATGGGTTGGGCTCCTCATTCTGAAGATTATCCCTGAATAACTGCCTGAACAGGCCGAAATGGTAGTTCAGCCCGATTCCGTCCCCGTTCAGTCCCAGCGTGGCTATGGAATCCAGGAAACAGGCTGCCAGCCTGCCTAACCCGCCGTTGCCCAGGGATGGCTCAGGCTCCAGTTCCTCCAGGACACTGAGGTCTTTGCCGCGGCTTGCCAGAATGGATTTGACCTGGCTGTAGATTCCAAGGTTTATCATATTATTGGACAGCAGCTTGCCTATAAGGAATTCAGCGGAAATGTAGTATAATTTCTTTTTTCCCCGGGCGGATTCCCGGCCCTTGGAAAGTTTATTTACCAGGCAGAGAAGGCCTGTGTACAGCTCTTTGTCAGTGCAGCTTGAAATGTCTTTTTTGCACGCTTCTGTCAGCATTTGCTCCAATTGGTTCTGATTCATGATTTACATTCCTCCGTAAGGTGTGCCGTAGCGGCATGATTGTACGTTTGTCTGTATTATAATGGGATGAAAAAAGAAAATCTTGCATAATTATGTGATGATATAGTACAATACTATCAAATTTATGATAAAGGTGGTCTGCAGATGCAGGACGGCATGAAAATGGGAAGCACGGAGAGCGGTTATCAGGGGAGAGACAGGAGCGGGATGCAGGGGAATGGGGCATATGGAGAAGTCGGACGTGAGGAATATGGAGAAGGCGGGCGTGAGGAATATAGAGGACGCGGGCGTGAGCAATATGGGTACCATGAGATAAAAGAGCATGCGGGAAGGGATTTCCCTTTTAATATTTACCCCTGCTCTATTCCGGCTGATTTCAGGCAGGTTCCTGTTCACTGGCATGAGGATATGGAGATTATTGCGGTGAAAAAGGGACGGGGTGTGGTGACTGTGGATATGGAGCCGTATGAAGCAAGGGCGGGGGAGGCCGTGGTGGTGTTTCCCGGACAGCTTCATGGCATCAGTCAGTGCGGCTCTGAGGCGATGGAGTATGAAAATATTATTTTTCTTCCTTCTATGCTTATGTCGGCTGAATCAGACCTGTGCACCTATGATTTTTTGCGGCCCATGACAGAGGGCGGTATCGGAAAGCCTCTTCATATTACAGGAGGTCTGCCGGATTACGGGGCTTTTATGGAATGTATCGGGATCCTGGACCAGCTGTGCGGGAAAAAGAACTATGCCTACCAGATGGGGGTAAAAGGAACCCTGTTCTGGTTCCTGGGCCTGATTGCAGGGATTTGGGGCCCGGAGGCCGCAGGGCAGCCCCGTAAATCCAGGGAGAGGATGAAACGGCTGCTGGAATACATGGAAGAGCACTACGGTGAAAAGATAACCGTGGAGGACGGGGCAGAACTCTGTTTTTACAGTAATTCCCATTTTATGAAGTATTTTAAACAGTATATGGGTGTGCCGTTTATACAGTATCTCAATGAATTCCGTCTGGAAAAGGCGGCGGGAATGCTGCTGACCACCCCGGATCCGGTGACGGCGGTGGCCCAGAGATGCGGATTTGATAACATATCCTATTTTAACCGGCTGTTCCGGAGAAAGTACGGGAAAACGCCGGGGGAATACCGCAAGAATGGGGAGATTTACTTGTAGGGGATATGAAAGTGTGATAAAATGAAGCGGTATTTTCCGGGGCCTGTCAGATTGCGGCAGTGCAGCTGTGCGGCAGAATGATTGTGCGGCAGAGTGATTATGTGGCAGAATGATTATGCGGCGGAGTGATTATGTGGTAGAATAATCGTACAGCATGAAATGAATGGGCACACCGGACATAAAGGAGATTATCACTATGCGGGAATGCGGTATGCTGCTTCCGGTTGCCAGCCTGCCTTCGCGGTATGGCATCGGGGCATTTTCTAAGGAAGCATATGATTTTATTGATACACTAAAGGCAGCGGGACAGAGCTTCTGGCAGATTCTGCCCCTGGGTCCCACCGGATTTGGAGATTCGCCCTACCAGTCCTTTTCGGCCTTTGCGGGAAATCCATATTTTATTGATTTGGAAAAGCTGACAGAGGAAGGACTTCTCACAAGGGAGGAGTGCCTGGACGCGGACTTTGGAAACGATGAGAGGGACATTGATTATAAGAAGATATACGATGGCAGATTCCCGCTTTTAAGGAAGGCTTATGAGCGCTGGAAGGAAGGCCGGTCCCCGGAGCTGGTTCATGAGCTGGCGGGACGGAAACTGGGGGATGAGACCAGGGAGTATTGTTTTTATATGGCGGTAAAGAACCATTTTGATTCATGCAGCTGGAATCTGTGGGACGAAGGTATCCGTCTGAGAAAACCGGAGGCACTGGAGGCATACAGGGCCATGCTGACGGATGAGATTGGGTTTTATGAATTCCAGCAGATTAAATTTGAGGAGCAGTGGGATGCCCTTAAGAGATATGCCCATGAGCAGGGGATCCGGATTATAGGGGATATTCCCATTTATGTGGCATTTGACAGCGCCGACAGCTGGTCGCGGCCCGAACTGTTCCAGTTTGATGAGAATAATATGCCGGGGGCAGTGGCGGGCTGTCCGCCTGACGGGTTTTCAGCCACAGGCCAGCTGTGGGGAAATCCTCTGTATAACTGGGAATACCACAGGAAAACTGGATTTGCCTGGTGGATGCGGAGGATGGAGTACTGTTTTCGCATGTATGATTTGGTGCGGGTGGACCACTTCCGGGGATTTGATGAGTATTACGCCATACCCTACGGCGATGCCACGGCTGAGTACGGCCGTTGGGAAAAGGGGCCGGGTATCGAAATATTCCGGCAGATGCAGGAGCATTTCGGCGGGGACAAGCTGCCTATCATAGCAGAGGATCTGGGGTTCCTTACCCCTACTGTGAGACGGCTTCTTAAGGATACGGGATTTCCGGGGATGAAAGTGCTGGAGTTTGCCTTTGACGCCGGTGAGAACAGTGATTATCTGCCCCACAAATACGGGACCAACTGTGTGGTGTACACAGGTACTCATGACAATGATACAGCAGAGGGCTGGTTCGCGTCACTGGATGAACATGACAGGAATTTTGTCAGGGAGTACATAGGGGCCGGATACACACCGGAGGGAGAGATTCACTGGGATTTAGTCAGGGCTGCGCTGGGAAGCGTGGCTGACCTGGCAGTGATTCCGGTCCAGGATTATCTGGGATATGATACGTCTGCCAGAATCAACGAGCCGTCTACCCTGGGGAAGAACTGGCGGTGGAGGATGAGCAGGGAAGATTTGAATGAGGACACTGTGAAGCGGTGCAGGCGGCTGGCCGGGATATATGGGCGGCTGGGGGAGGAGTAGAAGGAAAGAAAAAATATATTTATAATACAATCGTATTATATTGTGTAATGATACCCGGCGGAATAGGAAACAGGATTCCGCTGGGTATTTGAATTTACTCAAGATCAAAACACCGCTTATTGGATAAAGGTAGAGTGTGTGGTAAAACACAGTCAATATGGCTGGAATTCAGTCCAGAAGTATTTCTTTGCTGTGAAGTCTGTCCATAACATATCTATGTTCTTTATATACCTGTTTAATTATATCAATACTGCTTAACAGTGGCCTGTTCAGATATTTATTCTTGTGATACAGTAAAAGTGTTTTTCTGGTACCCTGGAATTCCGTGACAGGAAATACATTCAGCGATTCAAAACATTTTGTTTGGGTTTCATATAAGTGCTTTAAAAGCATAGGAGTACTGAAAAATATGCCATGTCCCTGGGCACAGAGAGAGACTAGAGAACTGGTCAGCGATGTTTTGATTCGTATAAAGGGCGGAGTGCCGTTTTGAACAAGTTTTGAAACAATTGCCTTGTGCAAGCGGCTGGTAGCAGGATGTAAAAACATGGGTACATGTGAAAAATCTGTCACCGAAACTCCGTCAATAAAAATGGATTTACAGTAAGGGTACTGTTGGCTGAAATATTTACAAAGCAGCTCATCCGAGATGATTAAGTACAAATCTTCGGTTTCCAAAGGGATAATTTCATATAAATCCGGGTCGAAATATTCATGCTTTGAGACAAGGGGTAAAGCAATGTCAATTTCATTATTTTTGACTGCTGCCGATAAGTCAGGGGATGTTTTTTCTACGAGATGTATTGTCATGTTAGGATATTCCCTGGAAAAGTGTGGGATAAACTCACAGACGAAAGCAGTAGATCTGTTTGGCGGTAATCCAATGACAATCTCGCCCACAAAATCATCCTGCATTGTAGTGAATTGATTGATTAGTCTGTTTTCTCGTTCTATTATATCACGGGCAGCTTCTAAAAGTGCTTGTCCGGATGTAGTCAGCTTCAGTGAAGGTTTTCGCTCAAATAATTGGACTTTATAGGTATTCTCCAAGTGTTTGATATGTAGGCTTACCGCCTGCTGCGAGGTATACAGTGCCTCGGCAGCTTTGGTAAAACTCATTAGTTCTGTTACCTTTATAAAACATTGGATATCGGTCATATTCAT
>OGZX01000801.1_pt1 | contig 35770 bp, 27 predicted proteins | sample 1576881 | NCBI WGS metagenome assembly OGZX01 (sample SAMEA3541542, study PRJEB24748) | human gut metagenome | biome: human gut; feature: human-associated habitat; material: faeces | place: China | collected 2012 | reverse complement strand
ACCGCCGCTCATCCCCAGTAAAACCTTTTTTCTGTTCATTTCAGATTTTTTACCTCCCGCAAATATAAAACTATTCCTATGAATGTATGTATCTTTGTTTTCAAAATGGAAATGAATCGTATGAAAAAAGAATTGGATATCATCACTTTCGATGCAGACGACACGTTATGGGAAAATGAACTTTTTTTCAGGGAGAACGAACATCGTTTTTGCGAACTGATTAAAGAATATGCCGACCAAGATCAAATTCTCGAATCACTACTGAAAAATGAAATAAAAACACTTCCTATATATGGTTATGGGATCAAGGGATTTGTTCTCAGTATGATAGAAACGGCATTGGAACTCAGCAACAATAAAATTTCAGGAAATACGATTAAAGAAATATTGGAATTAGGGAAAAAACAGCTTTCTTATCCTGTCAAATTAATCGACGGTGTAGAGGATACGCTATCTGCTCTTCAAAAAGATTATACCTTGGTTATGGCAACGAAAGGCGATCTTACCGACCAAGAACGAAAGATCGAAGAATCGGGATTAAAAAAATACTTTTCCCATATCGAAATCATGAGCGAGAAAAATGAGTCGGGTTACCGGTCTCTGATAGATCGTCTACAAGTATCTCCGGACAAATTTCTCATGGTCGGGAACTCCTTGAAATCGGATATTATTCCGGTCTTGTCGATCGGAGGATATGCTGCACACATTCCTTTTTATACGACATGGGAACATGAAAAAGTTGACAAGCCGGAGACATGTGACCGGATGTTTTCATTAAAATCGATTCGGGAATTGTTGTCTATTATTTAGTTCCTGTTCAAATTTCCCGATAAAGTTCAAGTAGACTCTTAATCAAACAAAGACAAGAGTCGAAATGCTTTTTTCGTCCAATATTTCATTGGCAACCTCGAGCAGATCCGATGCAGTAACGGCTTCTACCCTACGAAATGATTCTTCAAGAGTATCATATTTATTGTAATGTAAGAAGGTTTTTCCTAAACCCAAAGCCATACTTTCCCGATTTTCAGTTCCGACCCCCATCTGTCCGATAAACTGCTTTTTGACAGCAGCCAGTTGGGATATAGACAATGCCGTATCACGCAAACGCTTAAATTCTTTATGCATCAATGAAAGACATCTATCAACTTTCTTCGGATCTGTTCCGAAATATATAGCAAAGACCCCGGTATCTGTATATGAAGTTACAGAAGACTCGACAGTATAAACACATCCTGTTTTCTCACGTAAAGCAATGTTCAGACGGCTGTTCATGCCCGGCCCTCCAAGCATATTATTCAATAAGAATAAAGGGACGCGCCGCTCATCGAACATACTATACGCCCGATTCCCGACCAATGCATGCGCTTGAAAAGTATCCAAAATACGCCGCTCAGCAAACGGAGTGTATCCTCCGGGAGCAACTCTATGGTTTATACCTTTCCCTTCCGGTTCTCCCCCGATATATTTCTCAAGCAGAGATATCACACGCTTAAAAGGCGTATGTCCCATAAAAAAGAACACCATATTCGAAGGTATATACTGCTGTCTCAAAAAACGACGTCCGTCTTGAGAGGTAAAACGAAGTAATTCTTCCGGTTCTCCCAATATATTGTGCCCCAAGGCATGTCCTGAAAAAAGCAAATTCTCAAATTCATCATAAATCAATTCGGCCGGATTATCTTTATAAGAATTGATCTCATCGAGAATTACTTCCACCTCTCGTTCTATCTCCTGCGCCGGGAATTGCGAATGGAGTACCAAATCACACAGCAACTCGACAGCCCGAGACAAGTGCTCTTCTAAAAAAACGGCATATACAGTTGTCTCCTCCTTTGCCGTATAAGCATTCAACTCACCTCCGACATTTTCCATTCGGTTCAAGATATGCCACGATCTGCGATGTGCAGTTCCTTTAAATATAAGATGCTCGACAAAATGAGCCATACCGAATTCCCCTGAGAATTCGTCCCTCGTTCCCGCATTGACCGTAAATCCGCAGTAAGAGACAGTAGAAACGGTAGGCTGATATATAATACGCAACCCGTTCGATAAAGTATAAAATTGATGATGTGCCATGCTTTCTTTTTCTTTTAAGCGCACAAAATTAGATATAAAAAAATGTTCCGAACTATTTTTTCCAAAACATTTCTTTTACTATCAACAATATACTATTGATAAAAAATATTTTGAGAAAGATAATATTTAGTAAAAAAGCCCTATCTTCGTTTTTATAAATCCAATGAAAAAAACTATGATTCAAAATATCGGTCTTTTTTGCGCTTCAGGGAACGAAGTCGACAGTTGTTATTTTGAAGAGTCGGCAATAATAGGCCGATGGATAGGGAAAAATAAAAAAAGGTTGATATACGGTGGGGCTAATGTCGGACTCATGGAAGCGACAGCCGAACACGTCAAAAAACACGGTGGATCTATCACCGGGATCATTACACACCGCATCTGCGATTATGGAAAGGCCAGCCGACTACCGGATGAGCTGATAAGGGTAGACACTCTCGGAGAGAGAAAACAAATGATGCTCGACAAAGCCGATGTATTCATTGCCTTGCCCGGTGGATTCGGAACATTAGATGAAATTTTTACCGTAATCGCAGCCGGACATTTAGGTTATCATGACAAGAAAGTCGTATTCTGCAATACAAACGGATTCTACAACCTTCTGATCAACCAGATAGAGCTATTTTACAGGGAACGATTCGCATCTCCTCATTACAAAAATTATTATCAAATAGCGACAAATGCAGAAGAGTGTATCCGAATACTCGAGAATTTTTGAATTATTAAATCAATTAAATATATACCGGAATGACAACTGCTGAGGACATTCAATCTATTTTACAACGTGAAGCAAACGCTATATTAAATATTCCTATATCCGATGCTTTTGAAAAAGCAATTTCATTAATTGTAGAACAAGTACACCGCAAAAAAGGGAAATTAGTTACCAGCGGAATGGGGAAAGCCGGACAGATTGCCATGAATATCGCAACGACTTTTTGTTCTACAGGAATACCTTCTGTTTTTCTACATCCCAGTGAAGCCCAACACGGAGACTTAGGCGTTCTGCAAGAAAACGATCTAATGCTGGTAATTTCTAATTCGGGAAAAACCCGTGAAATTTTAGAATTACTCGTTTTGGCATCCCGGCTGCAACCTGATCTACGATTTATTGTCATTACCGGAAATCCCGACAGTCAATTGGCACAATCCGCCGATGTCTGCCTGTTTACCGGAGCTCCGGCAGAAGTTTGTCCGTTAGGCCTCACTCCGACGACTTCGACAACTCTCATGACCGTTATCGGCGACATATTAGTCGTAGGCACTATGAAAGCAACCGGATTCGACAGCAGCCAATACGCACTAAGGCATCACGGAGGATATTTGGGACAACTTTCACGGGAACAATCTTGTGACGACAAAAAATAACGATATATGCGAAAAATTATTGGCATAGGAGAAACAATTCTCGATATAATTTTCAAAAACGGACAACCGACCAAAGCCTTACCGGGTGGTTCTGTATTCAATACGATGATCAGTCTGGGTCGTTTGGGAATCCCCGTTCACTTCATAACGGAATTAGGACAAGATCAGGTCGGGAGCAATATCTTGTCATTCATGCGGGAAAATAACCTGTCAACTGAGAATGTAGATATATTTTGTGAAGGAAAGTCTCCTGTATCCTTAGCCTTTTTAAATGACCAGAATGAAGCCCGGTATATGTTTTATACCCAATATCCCGAAAATAGACTAAATGTCGTATGGCCACGAATAGACCCCGATGACATTTTGATTTTAGGCTCATACTATGCCGTAAATCCATCTCTAAGATACCGGATAATAGAATTTCTAGAATATGCCCGTGAACGGAAAGCCATAATTTATTATGATCCTAATTTCCGGAAAGCTCACGCCCACGAAGCCATGCGCATCACTCCGTCTTTACTCGAAAACTTCGAATACGCAGATATTATACGAGGTTCGGAAGAAGATTTCGAGACGTTATTCAATCTTTCAGATCCGGGAAAAGTATATCTCGACAAAGTTAAGTTCTATTGTCCTAATTTTATCTACACAAGAGGACCAAAAGGTGTAGAATTATTCACAGCTCAGACACATTTACATTTCGACGTACCACAAATAAAACCGGTCAGTACGATCGGAGCAGGAGATAATTTCAATGCCGGACTACTTTACGGTATACTGAGAAAAAACATTTCACGCAGTCAATTAGAAAACCTTTCACCGGAAAAATGGTCAGACATTATATCCTCCGGAATAGACTTCTCTTTAGAAGTATGTAACTCTTATGATAACTACATTTCTACCGAATTTGCAGCAAAATACAGGACAACACATTAATAGTCTGCCAAATCCACAAGATATTCTATTATATATTAAAGAATATAAAGCCTACTTTTTTATAGTGGGCTTTTTTTATATTTGCGAATATTTATCAAGAGTCACAGACTATGCTAAATCATCTCAAATATCTTTTTTTACTTATTATTTTCTCAGCTTGCAGTTCTTCAGAACCAGAAATTGACATTGTATGCGAAATCGATAATACTCCGGATTATATACTGAAATGGGATATTTCTCCTGTTATCGAAGGCAATGTAAAGATATACAGTTCTGTCGATCCCCAAAATTTCGATACAGAAAACGGGCTGATTGCAGAATGTCCGATATCTGATGAAAACATACGTATCCATACAAATCCGGCTGTTGCCCGCAAATACTTTTTATTAAGATTTGACGACAAATATGACCGTATTGTCGGAACCCGCTCCCAACAATTCAATTTCGTCCAAAATTTCAGAGATCTCGGCGGTTACAAAAATTATGATAAAAAAAGAATCAAATGGGGAATGTTGTATCGGTCTGGAAAAATAGACTCACTCGACAATGAAAGCATACAGCGTATGAAAAATCTGAAAATCAAAACCCTGATCGACTTCAGAGATTCTCAAATTTTCACTTTGCCTCCGTCAAGTCTCAAATTAGAAAATATCATACACATGCCCATATCTTTATACCCATTAGATATGTTAGAAGAGAAAATCAACAACCATGAATTCAAACGGGGAGATGCATGCGTATTTATGCAAGATCTGTTTATCGATCTTTCCAAGAAAGCAACGACAACGTATAAATCGATGTTCAACCAGTTGTTAATGCCCGAGAACTACCCGGTAGTACTCACATGCAGTTATGGAAAAGATTATACAGGATTTGCCGTAGTCCTTATCTTATCTGCCCTGAATATACCCGAAGAGACAATCTTAGATGACTATTTATTGACAAACCAGTACCTTGACAAGCGTTCAGTAGATCTGAATTTAGTCGATTTTCCTTTAGATATACAAGAAGCGGTCACTGCCTTGATGACTGCAGATGAACAATACCTCAATTGCGCATTTAAATATATAAAAAGACAATACGGCAGCATCCAGAATTATCTGGAACAAGAACTGAACATGACTCCGGAAAAACAAAAAAGATTACAAGAGATTCTTCTTCAATGACATTCTTTTGGCTCTAATTCTCTATGAATTAAACAAATTCAGTTAAAAATATGCCGAATTTACGATTATGCCAATATTTATATCTACCTTTGCGAGCAAATAAATTCTTTAGGTTTCATGTAGGTATACGATTCTCCTTTTAGGCGGACAGCCCCGTCAGGTATTGAGAAAGTTAAAAGGTTGGGATAACACAGCGACTTCTTGCGGCAATCCTAAAGGTTCTAATAAGCAAATAAATAAATGAAAACATTTGAAGAATTAGGAATCGACAGCAAAATATTAAAAGCGATTTCTGAAATCGGATTTGAGAATCCAATGCCTGTACAGGAACAGGTTATTCCCCTTTTACTTGCCGAAAATACCGATATCGTAGCTTTGGCTCAAACCGGAACCGGAAAAACCGCGGCATTTGGACTTCCCGTAATTCAAAAAATAGATGTCAGCGGCAATTATCCTCAAGCCCTTATTTTAAGTCCGACAAGAGAACTTTGCCTGCAAATAGCCAGTGATCTGAACGATTATTCAAAATATATCAGCGGGCTGAAAATACTTCCGGTTTATGGAGGATCAAGTATCGAAAGCCAAATAAAGACGCTGAAAAAAGGGGTACAAATCATCGTGGCGACACCGGGTCGTCTCATCGATTTGATGAACAGAAAGATGGTAAAACTCGATCGGATAGGTACGGTGATTATGGACGAAGCCGATGAGATGCTCAATATGGGCTTTACGGAAAGCATAAACGAAATATTAGCCGCTATTCCGGAAGAACGCAATATGTTACTATTCTCAGCTACCATGCCGGCGGAAATAGCCAAAATAGCAAAAAAATACATGAGCAATCCCAAAGAAGTGGTAATCGGGAGCAAAAATGAAGGAGCTGAAAATATAAAACATGTTTACTATCTGGTACACGCAAAAGATAAATATCTGGCATTGAAACGCATTGCCGACTATTATCCCAATATATACGGCATCATTTTCTGTCGTACCCGGCGTGAGACCCAGGAGATAGCAGACCAACTGATACAAGACGGATATAATGCAGATTCTTTACATGGTGAGTTATCTCAAGCACAACGAGATGCCGTCATGCAAAAATTCAGAGTAAAAAACCTTCAGCTATTGGTCGCAACCGATGTTGCGGCACGCGGTCTCGATGTAGATAACCTGACCCATGTCATCAACTACGGATTACCAGATGACATCGAGACATACACTCACAGAAGCGGTCGTACAGGCCGTGCCGGAAAAAAGGGAACTTCCATCGCCATAATTCACGTAAAAGAAAAAGGGCGAATGCGGGATATTGAAAAAATCATCGGTAAAAAATTCGAAAAAGGACATATTCCGACAGGAGGTCAGATATGCGAAAAGCAATTGTTTAATCTGGTAGACAAAATTGAAAAAGTTAAAGTTAACGAAGAAGAAATCGCATCTTATCTGCCATCTATCTTCCGCAAACTGGAGTGGTTAAGCAACGAAGACCTCATCAAGCGAATCGTTTCGCTCGAATTTAACAGACTGATCGATTATTATGCAGATGCAAGCGAACTGGATATTCCGGAGGACAGAAATACGAAAGAGCGGGGAAATCAACGCGGAGAACGTACAAGAAGTAAAGCCAGAAAAGCAGAAGAAGGCTATTCCCGCCTTTTTATCAATCTTGGAAAAGCCGACGGTTTTTACCCCAGCACATTAATCGAAATGATTAACGACAACGTTAAGGGACACGCTTCTATCGGCAGAATCGATGTTCTTCCGAACTTCTCATTTTTCGAAGTAGAAGAGAAATCTGCCCGTAACATAATCGGAAGTTTAAAAAACATCAACTTTTTCGGCAAACGGGTTTCTGTAGAACCGGCAGACAAAAAAGAAAGCTCCGGGAAACGGGAACATTCCGGCAGAAAAGGGGGATTCGGTAAAAGAGATTCCGGAGGAAAATCTTCACAAAAACGAGGAAGTTTTGGAAACGAATACAAATCTTCCAAAAGTCGGGGACGTGAAAACAGTAAGAAAAAACGGAGATAATAAAAACTCCGTTATTAAAAAATAAGAACAAACCGTAAGTCTGAAAATGGATTTACGGTTTTTTTGTATTATCCGATCCTCAAAATCTATATTTTGCCAAACATAATTTTATAATTCGATAAACAAAATGCCTCTCAATTGCTACATAATGCAAAATACATGCATATAATTTACTGATCATGAAATAAAAATTAGTATATTTTGTATTTTTGCCTCGAATAACAACCAAAACAAGATGGATATAACACCTATAGTACGCCCGCTTTTTGCCAAACGACAAAAACAGATCGACTTGTTTGAAAGATACGGAGACGAGATACAAAAAAAACAACTATACAACCTTCTTGAAACAGCACAAAATACAGAAATAGGGAAACTATACCGTTTCAAGAAAATCCCAGATTATAAAACATTCTCCGAACAAGTTCCGTTGATTACATACGAAGAGCTGAAACCGTATGTAGAACGGATGCTTAAAGGTGAAAACAACCTTATATGGCCGTCAAAAGTCCGCTGGTTTGCCAAATCTTCCGGGACGACAAACGACAAAAGCAAATTTATTCCGGTCAGTAAAGAAGGATTGTACCAATGTCACTATCGGGGGGGTACAGATTGTGTCGTCAGTTATTTGAACATGAATCCCGATAGTCGGATGTTCTCAGGAAAAGGTTTGATTCTCGGGGGAAGCCACCAGATCAGCTCTCTCCGCAAAGACATCCGATGCGGAGATTTGTCGGCATGCCTGATACAGAACATCAATCCGTTAGTCAACCTCATCCGTGTTCCGGAAAAGCGAATCGCCTTAATGTCGGAATGGGAAAAGAAACTCGAAGAAATCGTACGGTCCACCTTACACAAGAATGTAACAAACTTATCCGGTGTTCCGTCTTGGTTTCTGACTCTGATAAAAAAGATATTACAACAAAGCGGAAAACAATATCTATCCGAAGTATGGCCTAATCTCGAAGTGTTCTTTCATGGGGGAATAAGCTTCGAACCCTACCGTTCTTATTATAAAGAGCTGATTCCGTCTGAAAAGATGCACTACGTAGAAACTTACAATGCCTCAGAAGGATTCTTTGCCGTACAAAACAGTTTTGACGAACAGGGAATGCTGTTGTTACTCGATATAGGTGTGTTTTTTGAATTTATTCCTTTATCGGAAGTCGGGAAAAAAGATCCGGTCGTACTACCGATTTGGGAAATAGAAAAGGGCCAGAATTATGCATTAGTTATTACGACCAACAGCGGACTATGGCGATACCAGATAGGCGATACGGTAAAAGTAACATCGACCGATCCTGCAAAAATCATTATCTCCGGACGGACAAAACATTTTATCAACGCTTTCGGAGAAGAACTAATGGTAGATAACGCAGAAAAAGGTTTGGCAAAAACTTGTGAACAAACAGGAGCAATTATCTCAAATTACAGTGCCGCACCGGTATTCATGTCGAACAAAAGCCGAGGTCGCCACCAATGGTTGATCGAATTCGAAAAAGAACCGGAGTCATTAGAACAGTTCGCCGACATTCTCGATGCGACATTACAGAGCCTTAATTCGGACTATGAGGCTAAACGATACAAAGGTATTTTCCTTGACCGGCTTGAAATAATAAAAGCTCGCCCCGGACTATTCCATGACTGGTTAAAAGATAAAGGGAAATTGGGCGGACAACACAAAATTCCACGCCTCAGCAATAGCCGTGAGCATATAGAAGATATGCTAAAAATGAACCACTGAGTTTTTACAAATGACCTGATAATATTTTTTTATCGGGAAATTTAGATAAGTTCTGAAAATCAAAATTTTATAAACAAAAAAGCGGTTATCATCAAAATTACAGATAACCGCTTTTTGTTTATATAAGATTTACTTGCAGAACTTCATCGCTTGATAATCTTTACAGACTTTTGTTCAGTACCGTTACTTAATACAACGATATAAAATCCTGAAGCAAGATTTTCTACACCAATATCATTGATACCCAATTCTATATTCTTATTGATCACAACATGGCCATCAAGTCCCACCATAATCATTTTCCACATATTTTCTGTTCCATTATCGATAAATAAATTACCATCTACAACAGTATTCAAGACTTTTAACTTATCAATCGTCTACTCTTCTATGCCATCAACTCCACCATCATATTCCAAGAACACATCTATATCTACATATTGAAACATAATATCCGTTTTTGACAGTTGAATTGTTTTCTCTAAAGTTTCATATCCAGTAGCCTCTACCCTATAAGTAAGGCTATTTCCGGAAACAGGAATAAGAGTTTGGACCTGTCCTTGACGATTCGACCGATAAGCCTCTCCATTTATCGTTACTTTTGCATTCTTAATATAACCTGCATATCTATCTCGGATACTCATCGATACCGTATAATCGATCTGCGGAATTTTCAGATCTAAAGTAACATCAACGACCTCGCCAGCCTTAACGGTAACTGCTTTCTTCTCCGACGAATGCATATCAAAGCCGTTATCATCACTACCCGATGCGATAAAGCTATACTCTTTGCCGCTTTCAAGCCATACCATGACTTCTTCACCATAAAGGTCAACCGTCTGCCCATCGGGATATATACAAAATATATCATCTACCGAAATTCCTTCAGGAGCAGTAGTATATACCCGTATAGTACCATAATTTCCGAGATCAATTTCTACATTACGATTATTATCATCTATCTCGACTTTCTGTTCATGATAAAATGCCCCTCTACTGTCATCTTTACTAATAGCAAAAATATAAGAACCATTCGGCAAAGAAAATTGAACCGGCTCTTCTTGATCAGGATAGAAACTGAAATTGAACAAATCCATTCCATTTTCACTTTTTACTTCATACGAGAGATATTCCGATTTAATAGATTCCGGCATATTTTTTACACTAAAAAAGACCGGTTTGCTTATACCTTCGGCACAATCTACTGTTATAGTCTTTTTCTCATCTCCTTTAGAAATGGCAAACGACCCCTTTGACTGCAAATCACTATTATTACTTATCAACACATAATTATATTCGCCCGGAGAAAACATCTCTTTAGAAGACATATCCCCAATGTATAAATCGCGCACCAAGGTAGTATTGTGAAATATCTTTATATACGGATAACTTTCTTCAGGCTTATTTATAACATCAAAAAATACTTGTGTATAATTTTGTTCATCAAAAACAATATCTAATCTATCTGTCGTATTTGCTTCAAAAACTTCATTCTTAACAGGGAACTTATAGCCCGAGCAAGTCGGATTGATACTATAACTGAATTGTCCGTCTGCCGGCAGATACATCTCATGAGCCACAACTCCCTCTCCGGATAAAGACTCATAATATTCATCTTGATTCGACTCATAAGCCTTCATAATTGACAATGCAACAGACTGAAGACCTATTCCGGATATGTTGAATATCACTTTCTTATAGTCATCAAACCCATATTTTACATCAATATCTTTTCCGGATACGGTAAACTCTCCGATAGAATCATCACCCCCAAAATAGTTATTGTAGGAAGCATCTACCCCGAAATAATAAGATCCATCCAACAAATAGGCTCTCCCTATTCCTTCGTCATCGGTATCAAGCTCCATATCCAAATCCGCATTCGTTGACGGAATAACATCAATAGAAGCTCCTGCCAAAGGCTTTTTTTCGGCACCTGTAACATGGAATGTTACCAAATGCATCTTCTCCATGTCGATGTCTATAATCTCTTCTACATCTCTATTATCCACAGTCAAATAATGCTCAGTCGTCATTACGGCAGCATCATCAAATGTAATCTCAGGTTCATAGGTATATTTCCCGGATTTACACCATGTTGCATTATCAACCATATTAGTATAAATATGACTTCCTCCGGGGAATGATGACCCGCTATCGTCTTCCGAAGAATAAATATAATCAACATAAAGAGACATTCTCTTATCTTTTGCTTTTATTTGTACATAATGATATTGAGAAAAATCTACTTTGAAATTAGCTTCTGTTATCGATTCAAGATTTTCAATAAAGCCTTCCAATTCACAAACAATACGGTTATCGGGAGTTCCTATTGTAAAATTTACTATATCATCACCGAAATAACAACGTATTTTGCCTACATAACTTTTTGTAGAATTATCCCATACAAATGGCTCGACAACTTCTTTATGACAGGATATATTCAATGAAGAAGGATCAAAATGCTCTGAATCAGGAGATATAATACTAACTCGTGTCGGCAACGTTTTATATTCAACTCCTTCCTGTGCATAAATCTGTACTGCCAATAACAAACAGAGGAAAGATAGTAACAATTTTTTCATAAATATACGATTTTAAAAAAGTGACCTATTTATTTGTCATAAATACAACAAAAGCAAAATTATCGAAAATAACAGCAATTCAACGCTATTTCCATAAATAGTTTCAGAAATATGCAATATTATATTAAATACAGAAATATTTATATCACAATATATTAGTACATCTAAGCAGCTGTCTAAAGAAGTGATCAGCCGGCCCAATTTTCTCTATCGAGATTCCGGTAATTGATTGCTTCGGCAATATGCACCGACAACACATTCTCACTACCGGCCAAATCGGCAATAGTACGGGCGACTTTAAGAATACGGTCATACGCCCGTGCCGACAGACCGAAACGTTTCATGGCATCTTTTAATCGCTCTTTTCCAAGTTCATCGGGCTGAGCAAAACGGTTCAATAATTTTGTATTCATTTGCGCATTGCAATACACCCCCGGAATATCTTTAAACCGTTCTGCTTGAATATCACGTGCTCGTATTACCCTTTCTCTGATTACGGCACTGGGTTCTCCCGGACGGCTATCGGCCATTTTCTCAAAAGGAACCGGAACAATCTCAATTTGTATGTCTATACGATCAAGTAACGGTCCGGAAATACGATTCAAATATTTCAAAACACTGCCGGGAGGACAAATACATTTTTTCTCAGGATGATTGTAATATCCGCACGGGCAAGGATTCATCGAAGCTACCAACATCAAACTGGCCGGATATTCGATCGAATATTTTGCTCGGGAAATAGTTATTTTACGATCCTCCAACGGCTGACGCATCACCTCAAGAACCTGCCTTGAAAATTCAGGTAGTTCATCCAAAAATAAGACTCCGTTATGAGCTAACGAAATTTCGCCGGGCTGAGGGAAAGCTCCTCCTCCGACAAGAGCTGTAGGTAAGAATACTATTATGTGGGGGTGTTTATAAATGGGGTTAGTACATAATTGACAGAATGAATAAGCCTCTGTTTTAAGAACTGAGGCTTATTAAAGGTCAATTTTTATCCCCACCAATATTATTTCATTGGAAGAATATACTTATTTGGTGAACAATTACTATTTTTGAAGCAAAAATACAGAAATGAAGAGTAAAAGATGTATATTACTGGTACGAGTATCTACAGAATACTAGTCTTACGATGAACAAGAGAAGGAACTATATGATGTAGCACTGCGCTATGGATATAGTCCTGAACAAATTGTACCTATAAGTGAAAAGGAAAGCGGCCGTAAATTAAAGGAGGAGGAAAGAAAAGGTCTCAATAGAATGAAGGAAATCATAGAGCAGGATGGTGATATTGACTGCGTATTTGCTTGGGAAATTAGCCGTATTGCCCGACGCAAGAAAATTCTCTTCAGTATTCTAGAGTACCTTACTGAGCGCAAAATTCAGCTTATCATCAAAGAGCCTAAAATTGAACTTTTAAAATTTGACGGTTCGATAGACGAAGGAGCAGAGACTATATTTACCTTATACGCACAGCTTGCAGAGACAGAAATGCGAAATAAGTTCAGTCGCTTTGAGAGAGCAAGGCGTGAGAATTATGGCAAAGGCAAGTATATGGGAGGAAAATTTCTGCGAGGTTATACGGTCAACTCAGATGGTTACTGGGTAGTTGATGAGTCCGATGGTCAAGCTCCGCTAATCCGACTTATTTTCCAGCTATATATATCTGGGAAATATAGTCTCACGGAGTTGGGTAAAGAACTACAAGACCGAGGGTATTTTACTCATTTAAGTATTACCAGCCTAAAAGGACATTTATCTCACATTCTGAAAAACGAGTCGTACCGAGGTATTCGAGCAACTGTTTACAGACACAAGTCCCAAGAAGAACTTGAAAATGAGCGAAAACAGTTAGAAAACAGCCAAAAAGAAAAAATGGCAAGAGGAGAGGCAGTGAGGTATGAAATTATCAAGACTCAAAAGCGTGTCGAGAACAATAACATCTTCCCTCAGCTAATAGATGATGAAACCTGGGAGAAAGCTGTTGAGAGAAGAAAGAACAACAGGAAACGTTCAAAGCCAAGAGATACTATTTACCTCTTGACACCGCTTATTCATTGTAGTTGTAACGCTTCCTACTGTGTCAACTCCATTGATGGTACGTATGAGTGTCGTACTAGGCATAATGCTGTAGAAAAAGGACTAACGCATAATCCTGGAATCGCTGTAGATATGATTGAGTCCATCGCTTGGTTCGTGACATTACAAGAACTTCACAAGGATATGGCTATGGAAAAGCGTGATTCTAAAGAGAAATATGAATCAGAGATAAACCTTCTTCGACAGAAAATCAAGCTGGCAGAAGAAGAAATAGCAAATCGTGTTAAGAAGAGGCAACAACTGGATGACGCTTACTATCTTCACGACCGCTATACCCAAGAACGTTACGAAGAGTTGACTAAGAGCATGAATAACTTTATTGATGCTAAAAATGCGGATATTCATAGGTTCGAGGCAAGCATACGGCATTATGAGCAGCTTATTAATAGCGAAAAAACTCATAATAATCTTATGAACATGATTACCCAGAACTATGATGACATCAAGGGTGGTACGGACTTACTCATCATGAAAGATCTCATGCACTTATATATTGCAAACATTCGTGTAGAGAAGATTGAGGGTAAACCGTCTCATCTCTTCAAGAAGGTAACAATCGAGACCATAAACGAGAAGAAAAATGATGCTTTTGTAAGTGAATTACGAGAAGCAGGTCTAGACTTTATTGTCGATAACACCTTCTATGTTGATTCTCGATTAAAACGTGTCTTCTATGACCCGGAAATGACCAATGAAGTACCTTTTGTGTATATGGAACGTGTAAAGCGTAAGCGTGAACATACTACATCGAATGGTAAAAGAGTTTCCGTGTGGGTTCAACCAAAAGCAAGTGATAACAAATAGTTTCTTATGATAAAACAATTATTGAGCCGAATTATAGACGAATATAGGTTCAACGAAAGTCTTGATAAGGTGTCTATTAAACTTTCAGAACTTGACGAAGGATATGCAGATATTCTTTGTCGCATAGATTTAGCATCAAATAGGGAAGAATTCTCTAGAGACATACGTGAGTACTATAAAAATATGAAATGGTCTCTGGAAATATTAGACTATTTGCTGCCCCTGTTTTTTGTTACTTTGAAGATAGTAGCCAGACATGGAAAAGAAATTTATTTTAGTTCTAATAGTGTAGGGTTACCTGAAAAAATAGCCCCACCTATCTCGTTTAATACTTTATTTGAAGAGCTGACAACATGGGATTATGGAGAGTCGATAGATTGTCTCAAATACATGAACCTTCCACAAAATGAATGGGATATACGTCATTTAATATGGGCATTTAAGAATGATCCCAATAAGCAAGATAGGCAGTATAGTTACCGTGCTGCACTTAATGAAATTGTGCCTAAGTACGAAAGAAAGTTGCGAGATACTTTTGGTTCTTTGCTATCAGATATGACATTAGTATGTTTGCCAGCCTCTAACAGTGAGAAAAACAGGAGAAGATGGCAAGAGTTTTCCAAAAAAGTATGTTCCGATTTAGATATGTGGAATGCTTACGACTATATTCATATCGAACAAGAGGCTGTCCCCAAGCATCTAGGTGGTGATGGTCAAGCTGTCCTGTCTTTCAACCAGTCTTTCTTTAATGGTAAATACGTTATTTTATGTGATGATATTAAAACAACTGGATCTTCACTACAACGTATGAAGTATAAGTTGGAGTCAATGGGAGCAACTGTAATATGTTCTCTCACTATTGGTATAACTGTTCATGAGTAATATTGATATGACAGAAATAGCTTCCCACCCTTCCAATCTTCCATCAGCAACGGTCTATAAGCCCTCAGAGTTGCTTGGAATATTCACCTCCTTCCTTTCACAAACGGACGTGAACAGGAAAGTCATATACCTGCGTGGAATCTACCTGAAGAACCCGAAGCATGACCCACGTTGGAATTCGAGGTATGACACACTCCGTGATGAAGATACACAAACGGAAATCACACTTCAGATACCGCAGAGATTATGTGATAACCTGAAGGACGGTAATCTCGTACAGGTCGGTGGTGTGCTCGGTCGGCGTGCGCAGAATAACTGTCATATTCAGTTAATGCTTGTGGTCAGCAGGATTGATGTAGTCCAGGAACAAGCCATTGATGAATCCGAAATCAAGAGGATGGAGCTGAGACAAAAGAAAGCATCGGCCGGATTTAAAAACGTGGACTCCCTTCTTGAACAGCTCCTTTACACAGACCAAAGACCGCAGGTAGCATTGGTGTTCGCTCAGACTTCTATCACCATGAGCGACTTCGAGGCTGGCATAAACGCTGCTAAGTCTGCCATTGACTTTACAGAACGGCGTGTAAACTTTTCCAACTCACAGGAACTTGTCAGGACTTTACAGGCACTTGATGAGTTTGACTTCTCCGTAATCGCCCTTGTCCGTGGTGGAGGTGGGGGGATTGAGAAACTGGATGAGCTTGATGTCTTGGAATCCATCGTAAGCCTCAGAACCCCTATCATCGCAGCCATCGGTCATGTCGAGGAGAAATTATTCATCAAACAGCTCGTCGATAAGTGCGCTCCTACTCCTAATGGGCTTGGGCAATACTTCTCTGAAATGGTCGAGTCCGTAAGTGAGAAGAAAACAAAGTCTCGTGCCGCCCTGACCGAACAGATAAAGAAGCAGTTCAAGGATCAACTGGAGGCAGGACAGAAACAGAATAAAGAACTACAGGAGAAACTTACTAAACTCACAAAGGCACAAGAAGAAGCAGTTAAGAAGCATAACGAACAGGTACAGGCATTAACGAAGGTGCAAGCAGAAGCCACCAAAAAACATAACGAGCAGGTGGAGGTATTGGGCAAGCAGAACCAGGAACTACAGAAGAAGCTCTCTGAGATAACCAAGGCACATGAAGCTGCACAGAAACAGCAGTCGGAGGCTATGGTTAAACTTCAGGCTCAGATGAAGGAACAGAACGAAGCCCACTCCAAGCAGCAACAGGAGTTTAATGCGTCCCTAAAGAAAATGCAGGAAACGAATGGTGAACTGAATAAAAGTCTATCCAAGCTAACTGTGCAGAATACGCAGGCTGCAAAAGACCTCAATGAAGCCAGGGAGAGACAGAGGCAACTGGAAAGACAACTGCAAGAGAGTTCGGGTAGTGGTTTATGGAAGATAGCAGCGATAATAGCCTTACTCGCCTTACTCGCCTCTCTGTTATTCAGATGACACACAATAAATTAGAGCGCGAAACGTTTTATAATATATAAGGTATGAGAAAAGCAATTACCATCGCCCTAACAATAGCAGCCCTACTCTTTGTGGTGGGTTGTACTGAGGATGACACGCCAGAGGTAAAGACCAGGGATGTATCATTCAAGGTTTGCGTGAGCTGTGATGACTTGACCCTTAATGACTACTACGGCTCAACCCTCGTCCAGTCCGTCCATAAGAGTGATGTCGATACGGCTTATGTTCAGCTCAGAGGTATGGCATACGGCAGGCATGAGTTGGAACTTGTAATTGATGGCAAGAGAGGAAGATCTGAGTTCGTCGTTTCAGATTCAACCGCCAAAGACTATAGCCTATCAAAGGTCAATGTCGGTATAACACTTACTTTTGATGATGAGTGGGATGAAGAGATAATATATGAGTTTTGAATGATATATAATATAAGGTATAACATGACACAAAGTCGGCTATATATAGTTCTGATATGTCTGCTGTCTTGGGTTCAGGCCTATGCAGCATTACATAAGACTGAAGAATTTGGCAAATGCCTCACCCCCACATATTCGTATATTAACGTGACACTCGATATAGTATGATGCGGAGCTCTGAAAGGACGTTGAGACAACAAAGAACTCCCCCGCTCCATCTTTCCCGCCACCGAATGTATTTTAGTCGTTTCCAATGCTTCCTGCAAAGTCAATGGGGGCATAATAGAAGCTATCCGCTTCGCCATCATCGATTTTCCTGCTCCCGGAGGGCCTATCATAATCAAATTATGACCACCGGCGGCAGCGACCTCAAAAGCTCGCTTAACATTTTCTTGCCCTTTTACATCTTCAAAATCGAGATCAAATTCACATTGCTGTTGATAAAACTCTTTTCGAGTATCGATTACAGTAGGAGACAAAACTCTCTCATCATTAAAAAATTCGATCACTTCACGGATATTCCCGACACCATAAACATCGAGATTATTTACGACAGCCGCCTCTTTTACATTCGCTTGCGGAACGATGAGCCCTTTAAATCCGTCTTCTCTCGCCTTGATTGCAATAGGCAAAGCCCCCTTTATCGGAAGAATAGAACCGTCCAAAGACAGTTCTCCCATAATCATATACTGTGACAGCTTATCGGGTTTGATCAATTCGGCAGAAGCCAAAATACCGACAGCCAACGGCAAATCATACGCAGAACCCTCTTTCCGAATATCGGCAGGAGCCATATTTATAACAATCTGGCGACGAGGAAATTTATAACCATTATGTTGAACAGCCGAGACAATACGTTCATGGCTTTCCTTTACAGCCGCATCAGGAAGTCCAACCAGAAAAAAACGGATTCCTTGCGTACAATTCACCTCGATCGTTACGACCAAAGCATCTATTCCCTGCACAGCAGCACCAAAAACCTTTATCAACATGATCCGAGATTTAACCTTTTTCCTTAACAGATTCCAGACTATCTATTCGGGAAACCATTTTATCTATATATTTTTTAAGTTCATCTCCTTCCAACCCGACTTTTTCCAAGCGTCCGGTCTTATCAAGAATCATCGTATATGGAATTCTGGAAATACCTAAATTCCGTGTCGAAGAAGCATTCCACTCTTCAGGCTGAATCAACTGAGTCCATTCAAGAGAGTCGTTTTTTATCCGGTTTCTCCAGCTTTCCTTATCTATATCGAGAGAAATATTTACGACCCTGACTTTATCGTCTTTATATTTAGAATAAATTTCTCTTATATTTTTCATCTCCTCCCGACTTGCCGGATCATAAGATGCCCACCAAGTCACTACTGTCGGAATATCTCGAAAAGTATTTGTCGAAACCGACTCTCCTTTTTCATTTTTCAAAACAGAATAAGGGAAAATCTTTCCTACCGATACTCTCCGTACCTGCTCTATAAAAAGATCTATTTTTGCCAACAACGAAGCCGGTTTTGCTTCAGAAGGCATGATGCGCAACAAAGAATCACACAATTCTACCGTATTCTCATTTAAAAGATATTCATACATGAGAATTATAGAAGCCGGAGAAGCCGGTTTTGCAGAAATCTCGGATTCGGCATCTCTACAAATTTCATTTTCTAATTTTTTCAGATCATCAAAATAAGCAGAATCTTTTTCCCGGGTATAATATTCTTTCCGCTTTTCGGAAATCCTTTGCAATAATGCACCGTTCCGTTGATTAAAATCCGTAACGGCCTGGTATGCTTCATTCCCTTTTATCCGAATCTCAAAAGGTCTCTGTACGTCCCCCTCTAAAGAGATGTGATCTCCGTTTTTTACAAATAACTGCATCAACGGAGTATAATCTTCTGTATACAACTGCAAAGAAGTCAACATCTCACTTTCTCCCGTCAGCTCGAATTTACCCGACTGTACCCTGATCGTATCCATTTTAAGCTCTTTCTTATACCTTTCGTGTACGGCATATAAATACTGACCCTCCAAATGAGAAAGATTTCCTTTTACAATATACTTATCTCCAGAACTACATGCCGTCAAGAACAAGAAAAAGGAGAGAAAAAATATGATTATATTTTTCATACATTCATTTATATTGATGACTATCTGCAAATTTACTTTTTTTGTCAACAGCAACAAAAAAAGTCTGTTCAAAGATATACTCGAACAGACTTTCCTCTTATTTTTCTTATAGACCGTCTAAACCATCAAAGACCGAATGCTTCCTTAACCGCATCCACATAGTCCAGCTTTTCCCAAGTAAAAAGCTCTACTTCTCTGACAACCGGCTTCGGGAAGTATTTTGAAGAAAAAGTCTTGACTACCGTACAGGGCTTACGTCCCATATGGCCATAAGCTGCCGTTTCTTCATAAATAGGATTTCGCAATTTCAAACGTTTTTCTATGGCTTTAGGACGCATATCAAAAATAGCGCCTATTCGAGATGCGATTTCGGCGTCACTCAATGCCACATGAGATTTACCGTAAGTATTTACATAAATACTTACCGGCTGAGCAACACCGATCGCATAAGAAACCTGAACAAGAACCTCATCGGATACACCTGCCGCTACGAGATTTTTGGCGATATGACGGGCTGCATACGCTGCAGAACGATCGACTTTCGAAGGATCTTTTCCTGAAAAAGCACCGCCGCCATGTCCGCCTTTACCTCCGTAAGTATCTACAATAATCTTCCGACCCGTAAGTCCGGTATCCCCGTGAGGACCGCCAATCACGAATTTTCCCGTAGGATTTACATGCAGAATCAACTTATCGTCGAAAAGAGCTTTCAAACGTTCGGGAAGTTTGGCTATTACACGGGGAATCAAGATGTTCTTTACATCTTCAAAAATTATCGATAGCATCTTTTCATCAGCAACCATCTGCGCTTCATGAGTTTGCTCTGTCGGTACTATGAATTCATCATGTTGCGTAGAGATCACAATCGTATGAACCCGGACAGGGACATTATCCTCATTATATTCTATCGTCACCTGAGATTTAGAATCGGGACGCAAATAGGTCATCTCTTTTCCCTCCCGACGAATCGCAGCCAGCTCGATCAACAAGAGATGAGAAAGATCTAATGAAAGCGGCATATAATTGTCCGTTTCATTAGAGGCATATCCGAACATCATCCCTTGATCTCCAGCCCCTTGATTCATTTCATCTTCACGTTCTACCCCACGGTTTATATCTGCAGATTGTTCATGTATCGCAGAAAAAACACCGCAAGAGTCTCCGTCAAATTTATATGCGCTTTTTGTATATCCGATACGGTTTATTACCCGACGGGCAACATCCATCAGATCGACATAAGCATCAGATTTTACTTCTCCGGCAAGTACTACTTGTCCTGTAGTCACCAATGTTTCGCAAGCTACTTTCGAGTTGGAATCATACGCCAAAAACTCATCAAGCAAAGCATCCGATATCTGATCGGCTACTTTATCGGGGTGTCCTTCAGACACCGATTCCGAGGTGAATAAATAGTTCATCTGTTTTTAATTTTAATTTATGCACAACCGTGCTCCATAAAAATATTTATTAAAAAACGGGGAAGGAAACGAATTAAAGCCGGATTCCGTACAACATGGCAGGTCACGCAGTTTTAGCATTTTTTTGTGTGGTTGCAAGCAGCCAAATCCTTCCACATTTATTTCACGGCAAAGATAATGCATTTCCGGCATATAAAAAAGAGTTCCGGGATTTATTGATCACAGAACTCTTTTTTATATCGGTTACAGTCTTGACAATATCTTATTTACTGTCGGGATATGTACATTTTTGCTGTTCTTCATCGGGCAAGAACGGGAACATTCTCTCTAACGGAGACGATACCATCTTACCGTTTTTATCCATCGAAGAAGCGGATTTAGGGAACAACGTTTGTTCCGGGTCCATCGTAATTTCACAAATCATGACTCCCGGAGAAGCTAATACTTCCGCGATTGTATCTTTTAATACTTTCCCTTCTTCATGTATGCGGACAAAAGGTATTCCGTAAGCTCCGGCAATTTTTGCCATATCGGGACATATCACCCCGCTCTGCGGATTACTTCCCGTATATTTTTTATTAAAAAACGACTTCTGTGTAGTTTTTATCGCCAGATAACCTTCATTTTCCAACACAAATATTTTCACCGGAAGATTAAATGTCAGTAACGTCTGCAATTCCTGAATATTCATTTGAATGCTTCCGTCTCCGGTAATCAGTATAGTCCGCCCCGATTTATTGGCGACGGCAGCGCCTATGGCTGCAGGCAAATCATATCCCATAGCAGCACAACCCTGATTGGCAAATACCCTGACTCCCTTGTTTACGTGCATCGCCTGATAAGTAGAGGTATAAGCCGTGCCATTACCCGTAACGACAACATCTCCGCTTTTCAATTGCTTAAACAACTCATCGGCAAACACATACGAACTGATATAACCCGGAGTCGAGGGATTGTCCTCGAATACCGTAGGCAGTTCTTTGCGACGCTCATTCCCCCAATTTATCCAAGCGGTATAATCCGGGAAAGAGATAGTCGATACCTCCGACTCCATCTCTTTAATAAAAGGATTCAGGTCGGCATGTATCTTCATATCCGGTGTAAACGTAGGTTTCGACATTTCGCAAGCATCGATATCGACCATGATCTTATATGCCGACGGAGCAAATTGTTCATAGGCATATCCGATTTGGCGAATGCCCAAACGTGTTCCGAGAATAATCAACAGATCGGAATTTTGTACCATTACATTCCCGATCCGGTCACCGCATATTCCCGGTTTTCCGAAAAACAAAGGGTGATCATGCCAAATGATATCATGTCCACTAATCGCCGTGACTACCGGAATATTCGTTTTTTCTGCTATCCGGATAAAATCATCTACGACTCCGGCCAGTCTCAAACCATTACCGACATAGAAAACCGGACGTTTTGCAGTCTTCAATTTCTCAATGACAGATTTTACCGACTTCTCTATCGGGGTGTACGATTGCTGTTCCAACTCCGACGGATCGAACTCTTTTAAATTTTCTTCTTCGATAAGAGCAGCTTGTACATCCAAAGGAACATCGATCCAGACGGGACCCGGACGGCCATGTGTCGCTAAATAGATCGCTTTATCTATATAGTATTTTATATCATTCGCATCCGTAATCATCTCGGCAAACTTTGTGATCGGCTTCACAATATCGATAATATTTGCTTCCTGATCTCCCAATTGCCGCAAATGCAAATCCGGACAAGCATGTATCGTCGTACTCTGTTTTACCTGACCCGAAATATAAATCGCCGGAATAGAATCTGTCCATTGTCCCAAAACTCCAGTTACGGCATTTGTTCCTCCAGGACCTGTCGTTACATTCGTCACACACAGTTTGCCCGAAGCGCGATAATACCCTTCAGCCGCAATCGCCGAAGCCTGCTCATGATGATTACAAATATACCGAATATCGGGATTTCGTCCGATAGAGTCATTCAAGTGCATCGCACCGCCACCCGTAACTAAAAAAACATCTGTGATACCGTGTTTCTCTACTAAATACTTAAACAAAAAATCACTGGTCTTAATCATAGTACAAAGGTTTTATTTATCAAATAACAATACATTTTTATCAATCTCATCACGATGAGCGGCATACCACTCGTATAATTGTTCTACGGATTTTTCTATCGGAGTAAACCGAATATCAGGTATTTCTTTTTTCAAACGGGAATTATCGCCACTATATTCCGATCCCATGCCTTCTTGCCCGACTAATATCGGCAACTCTTTTCCGGATATCCTGACCACCATACGTGCCAAATCATATAATGAAACGACCTGATCGGGAACAACATTATATGCTTTATATCGAGGTGTATTTTCGATAAAATGATCTATAACCGGAGGCAGATCATCTACATACAAATAACTGAATCGCCTATTCTGACGCAATGTGACAGGAAGATCATACAACGTTTTACAAATGGCATTGGAAATAAAGCGGATCGCATAATCTTCATACTTCCCGAAAATTCCGAACAGTCTCAGATCATATATATTGCTGCTTTTTTCAATTACCTTTTCACACACATACTTACAATATCCATGTTCATCGGCCGGCAAGAAACGCGTATATTCATCTTCTTTCATAAGCGGACGGTAGTACCGTAAATCATAAATAGCACCCGACCCGAGTACGAGCATTTTCTGATACCGGTCAGAATACCGTTCCAGATTAAAAAACATACGTGTATTCGAATAAAATATATTACTCAGATCTTTTGCATTACGATGATTCGGTTTTACGGCCGAATGGATAACGATATCGATCTGATGCTCATCAAAATACCGGGCTACCGCATCTTCATCGCACAGATTGAGATCTTTACTTCCGGGAGTCAACAAATTATATTTCTGCGCAAGAAAACTCTCTTTGAGATTCTTCCCTATAAAACCATTTCCTCCCGTGAGCAAAACAGTTTTAACGGGCATGACAAAATTCTCCTATCTTTTCGATCATAAAATCAAGCATTTTCCGAGTCATTCCAGGATAAACGCCAATCCAAAAAACATCGCTCATAATCGCATCGGTATTTGTCAGATCTCCGCAAACACGATACCCCTCTTTTTTCGTACGCATCTCATCGAAACAAGGATGTTTAATCAAGTTTCCGGCAAACAGCATTCGTGTTTGTATGCCGTTTTTCTCTAAATAATCGACAATTTCATTACGAGTAAATCCGGCATCCGGCTTTACATTGATAACAAAACCGAACCAGCTCGGATCAGAATTTTCGGTCGGTTCGGGCAATATCAGCTTATTACCGTAAACCGATAATTTTTCTCTCAGATATTTCCAATTCTGTTTACGGGCATCTATGATAGCCGGCAATTTTTGCAATTGAGCACACCCGATTGCAGCCTGCATATCGGTAACCTTCAGATTATATCCGAAGTGAGAATAGACATACTTGTGATCATATCCCAACGGTAATTCACCGAATTGTTGTGTAAAACGACGTTTACAAGTATCGTCTTTTCCCGAATTACAGTAACAATCGCGCCCCCAATCCCGGAACGATTCTATAATACGTTTCAATTGCAGGTTATTCGTATATAAAGCACCACCCTCACCCATTGTCATGTGATGAGGAGGATAAAAACTCGAAGTACCTATATCTCCGATCGTACCGGTATATTTCCACTCTCCATCGATAAAATAACGAGAACCGAGCGCATCGCAATTGTCTTCGATAAGCCATAATCCATGTTTATCGCAAAATTGCTTGACAGCCGCTATATCGAAAGGATTGCCGAGTGTATGAGCAACCATAACAGCCTTTGTCTTATCCGAAAAAGCATCCTCCAATTTAGTTACATCGATATTGTATCCAGGGATGGTTACGTCTACAAATACAGGAACAGCACCAAACTGGATTACAGGAGTCACAGTTGTCGGAAATCCGGCAGCTACCGTAATTACCTCATCTCCTCTCTTGATCCGGCGATCTCCCAATTTCGGAGATGTCAAAGTCATAAACGCCAATAAATTCGCAGATGAACCTGAATTGGTCAACGAACAAAAGCGAACATTCAAAAATTGAGCCATCTCTTTTTCAAAACGGGCAGCATACCTTCCGGTCGTCAGCCAAAAATCCAATGAAGAATCGACCAAAGCGCACATTTCTTCATCATTGAAAAACCGTCCTCCGTAAGAGATCTTATCTCCCGGCTCGAAATCTTTCTTTTTACTTTCAAATTCTTCCCGATAATACTCTTTTACCAGCTGTATGATTTGTTCTCTTTTTGTACTCATATTTTGATTTTAGTTATTTACTTACTGAAGAAATATTGTATCTGCTGTTCTGTCAAATCAGAAATGAATCCCTTATCCTGATAATATGTTTTATACCACTGCAACGTCAGCTCCAGTGCTTCCCGGGCATTCATAGCGGGTTTCCATCCCAATTCGGCTTTAGCCAAAGAAATATCCAGTTTTAACAGCCCGGCTTCATGAGGTGCTGACAGATTTTGTTCCACTCGATATTTGCCGATTCCCCAAATATCTGTCGCCAAAGCTGTCATCTGTTCGACTGTAAGCGTATCTTCCGGATTAGGTCCGAAGTTATAAGCATTGGACAAATCGGCATACCGAACCGATGCAAGATAACCTAACAACAAATATCCGCCTAACGGCTCTAAAACATGTTGCCACGGACGAACGGCCGCCGGATTACGAAGTACAATCTCCTCTCCCTTATGCAATGCCCTGACAATATCCGGGACGAGACGATCTTTCGCCCAATCTCCTCCACCGATCACATTTCCGGCACGGGCACTTACGATCGCTTTTTTATGATCATTGTGACTTTTCCGGTTAAAGAACGAATTTCGATAAGAGTCGATAACCAGCTCCGCACAAGCCTTGCTTGCACTATACGGATCATATCCTCCTAAACGGTCGTTTTCCCGGTACGGAAAATTCCACTCGTTATTATGATATACTTTATCTGTAGTTATCAGAATCGCCGTACACGGCTTGTTTATCTTACGGACAGCATCCAGAACATGCGCCGTGCCGATTGCATTAACACCGAAAGTTTCTGCAGGAATATCGTAAGAAAGACGGACTAAAGGTTGCGCTGCAAGATGAAAAACCACATCCGGAGCAAAGTCCACTATTTCACGGATGAGTTTCTCTCGATCCATAATATCTCCGAACACCGATGTACAAAGCTTGTCTATCTCAAGGGCACTATACAAATCAGGATCTGTAGCCGGAGGAAGAGCATAACCCTTTATTTCCGCACCTGCCATCGATAAAATCTTTACCAACCAGCTTCCTTTAAATCCCGTATGACCGGTAATAAAAACTTTTTTCCCACTATAAAATGAAAGATATGCTTTTCCCGAATTCATTTCTGATTTAATTTCATTAATTTCTTTGCATGAATGTTGCCCGGCAAAGCTATCCGGACCTTGTGACAAATATACGAAGTAAATATATAAAAAAGCTTTCGATTGTCCTAAAATTAATGTGGTGAAGTACTTTTACGAACAAAAATGTTTCCTTTCAAAAAAAACATTCTTATCTCGAAACTCCTACCTACACTCGCCCTTTTATCCATTTTGCCGTATAAAAACGCAAAGCAAACCATAAATGTAAAAACATAACCGGTATGCGTCCGTAATATTTGACCATAATATTATAACGTTCTTTTAAAGAGGCTTTGTGATTACGAGTCGTAACACCCTCATTCAGATAATCGATCAAAGTCAAGTGCGTATTCCATAACACTCCTGCTCTTTTCATACAGCGGATACACCAATCAAAATCTGAAGAGAAGCGATAAGAAAGATCATAATCGGGTGCAAGCGTCCGTTTTGCAATAAAAGCCTGATGACATACCAACATTCCCATACGGAAACTTTTCCAACTTAGCGTTTCCGGGGCTCTCAATCTTCTCATTCCCAAAAACTCCCGCTTATCATTTACAAGAGCTGTCTCTCCGTATATGACGTCAGGACGGGAGCTCCCTATCGAAACCGCAATATCCGCTAAAGTATTTTCCGAATGAAAAGTATCACCGGCATTTAAGAAAATAAGATATTCTCCCTTTGCCAGATGCATCCCTTTGTTCATCGCATCATATAAACCCTTGTCCGGTTCACTGATAAACTCAGTCAAATGATCTTTTCGAGACCGCAAAAAATCTACCGTTCCGTCTTTCGAATCACCATCCACGACAATATACTCATAATTGGTAAAAGATTGTCCGACAACACTTCGAAATGTGGTTTCAATTGTCTCGGCAGCATTATAAGTTATCGTTATTATCGAAAACAAGGGTTTCATATTATTTTTATTTTCTTAATTGATCTTTAACAAACAAATCGTGATATAAATCGAGATATTGCCGGACAATGACATCCCGTGAAAAACATCGCTTTATCTTATCGATACACTTTTTCCTCATTTCGGGATTCGTATGGTCCAAAACCCAGTCCATTCCCTCTACAAAGTCCGAAGTAAAAGGATACGTCACTAAATATCCATTTTCCAAATGGTCTATTATGTCAGTCTGTCCACTGCTATTAAATGCCACCACAGGTGTTCCGCAAGCCATAGACTCCGCTAAAGTCTGCCCGAATGTCTCATAATGTGATGGCATAACCGTAACATCTGCAGCACTATATATTCGGGCGAGATCTTCAGAATTGCCGATTTCTCCCAAATAACGATAATTACAAGGAATATCTTTTAGAAAGTCTTTGTCCCTTTTTATTTCTCCGAACAGAAAAAGATTTATCTCCCGACAATACTTTGAGTCTTTCAAAGATTGTTTCAGCAGCTTAAACCCTTTATTTTCGTCATTCAATTTTGCAGCTCCGAACACAACCACCTTACTATTATCAGAAATCCCCAGACTCATACGCACCTTTTCTCTGTCTCTCGGATAAAACACTTCTGTATCGATAACGTTGGGTATAACAAAAATTTTATTGGTCTCCATCAGAACGCTTTCTCCAGCTCTTTTCGCCAACCAACGACTGACACTCGTAAAAACAATATCCGGATTTCTCAGAAACTGTTTCTTCAACCAAACCTTATAGGAAAGATCGAATGCTCCCGGATATTGCAAATAAGGACATTCCCTGCAAATCGACATAAAACGGTCACAAGAACGGGCATGATGACAAATCGATGTACAATACCACATATCATGCATCGTAAACACCATCGGTTTTCCAAGTTTAATCAGTTGATGTATATTCTGAAGAGATAAAAATCCTTGATTAACCCAATGTAAATGAATAATATCGGCCTCCCGGATGACCGGAAGAGCGGAAATATCCGTTCCCGAATCGGCAATGGATATGGCAAATAAATTTTTCCGGGAAAAACCATTCTTTATAAAAATAGAAAATCGTTCTTTATAAAAATGAAAACGATTCTTCAGCCGTTTCCAACGCGTATCAAAAGGTGTTATTACCGTAGGATCATCAGAAGTTTTATAAGCCGTCAACAACATCACATCCACCCCTTCTTTCAATAAAGCCTCTTTCAAACGGTAACAGGCAATTGCAGCTCCGCCTTTACGCTCATATGTACTAACGAGAACAACTTTCATATTTAGACTTTCCCCTCTTTATCTATGCAAAAAATTTAATATCCGAACCCTTATTTTGTTATAATACGAGTTATCGAAACGATAAATACGAGCCAACATCTCCCGGGCATTCTTGTTTTCTTGTAGCAAAGACAATTTCTCTACCTTAACCTGCCCCGTATATAAATCCGTCGCAAATAACCCATATTTATCGCAATGCGTTCCCGTTCCGTCAAAACCGATATTCGTGACCAGCGACCGACCGCTGTTTAATGACAACTTTCCCTTTAAAAAAATAGAAGCATTCCAACGAATTGCCCAAGAATTATTTTTGCCGACTATCTGCTCTCTGAGCATCCGGGTAAAATGATAAGCTCCGCCAAAATCGAATTTACGAGTCAAGTTCCGGGCTTCTAATTCTCGAAGCAATTTTTCCCCGTCCGGTTCAAACAAATCCCAACCCCGTTTCCAAGTGCCCCACCCCCAGCTATTTGCAAAGCTCAGCAAAAAAGTTTCCGGAAATGGTTCTTTTCCTTTAAGCAAATGCCCATTTACATTTACGATATTCTCCTCATCTTTGTAAGTTTCCAAAGCTTCATTCATAAAAGTAAGAAACCATGGGGAGACGATCAGGTCATCTTCCAGGACAATGACTCGACCATATTTCTCGACCAAATCGGTAACCCCTGAAATAATATTCGAAGCTAATCCTTTGTTCTCAGGTTGCTCTACGATATGCAGTCGTTTAAATCCCTGAATATTCCGTATATACTCCCGTACCGACCGCACATTTTTTTCTTGACCGCAATCTTTTGCCCCGTCAGAAAAAATAAACAGTTCGCTCTTATCCGCCAAAAAATTCTTTTGTAGAGACTCTATACAATACCGTACATGTCGAGGACGGTTATATACAAAAAGAGCAATCGGAGCGATTTGCATATTCAAAATGTTTTTATTTTCCGTTTGTCAAAACTTTCTTTTTAAATAACTGAAGGCATTCGTGCCACATTTCTAACCGGAATAAACGTGCCGCAATAATATAAAGCAGTCCGAATGTTCCGGAAATCGTAACAAGCAACAACCATCGGTCTTGAAAGACCAGATAATAAAGGGACGACATTGCCGCAATTACCAAAGATATAGATAAACAGGGAAATATATCGAAAAAAAATGATCCCATTGTATAATTTACATACTTATGTGCTAAAAACATCGTTGCAATCAAAGAACAAAGGGTATAAACCACCCATAACCACATCAATGCCATTATACTGTATTTAAAACAGACAAGTATTCCTATTATGAAAAAAATCTTTTTAAAAATCTCCATCTTCAAATTGATATCCGACCTCCCTACGGCATTGAATAAATCGTAATATAAAATTATAAAAGGCGAAAATGCTCCCGAAATACACAATACCTGCATGAGAGGAATAGAAGGCGCCCATTTTTCAGGAAGCAATATGGATATAAGAGGCTGCGAAACCAGCATCAATAAAAACATAATCGGAAAAATTATAAAAGACACCGTCCGGATATACTTCCCGAAAACACGTATCATTCGCTCTCTGTCATCATTAATCGAAGACAATACCGGAAAAGCAACGCTCCTAAAAATATTGGCAATCAATGCCGAAGGCATATCCTGAAATTTATTAGCCTGATTATAATAACCGACCGCTTGTGTCGAATAACCTTTTCCGATCAACCACGGGTATATGTTATTGAATATCGTATTCAGTACCCCCGTACCTATCAGACTCGAACTATATCCGAAGAATTCTTTCATCGAGGCAACTCTGAATATCCACTTCGGTCTCCAGCGTCCGTAAATCCACAACAAGACAGACTTTACAATCGCCATTCCTAAAGACTGTATGACTAAAGCCCAGACTCCCCAACCCATGAATGCGGTAATGACAGCAAACACCGAAGAACAAAACAGAGAAATAATATTTATACGTGCCAGTTGCGTAAATTGAATATATTTTATCAAACGAGTTTGCTGAATCATGCCGAATGCCAGAAAAACAATACTCAAAAACGAAACCCGTGCAACCGCCGCTAACCCCGGAACTCCCGAATAACTCTCGATGAACGGTGCTAAAGCGAAAAGGATGAGATAAAAGATAAGGCTGACTCCGATATTGAAATAGAAAATAGTACTATAATCGGCATCGGTCGCCTCTTTTTTACGAATCAGAGCAGATCCGAATCCACTGTCTATAAGAATACTCGACAAAGCGACAAATACAGCCAATAACGCCATCTTCCCCAAATCGACCGGATTCAAAGGAATAGCCAGAATTATACCTGTTACAAAGTATAAAAACTGCTGACCGAATTTATCGACAAAACTCCAAATAAGAGCTGTCAATGTTTTCTTTTTCAAGTTATCCGACATATCTCGATGCCTACATGTTTCATGTTGAATAAAAAATCCCCAAAGAGGGAAAACTAAAACTTCTCCGGGGATTTATTAATATTTAGATTCCTCCTGAATTTTCCGATAAAAAATTCAAACAAGGCCTCTCTTAAACGAAAATATTATGGTTTATCTTACTTCCGATCCCGGTTTTACATGCTGTTCCGGTTCTACAACAACCAATTTGCCGTCAGCATCTTCAGCAGAAAGAATCATTCCCTGCGATTCGATGCCTTTCAATTTACGAGGCGCCAGATTAGCGACAAAACAAACCTGTTTTCCCACCAAATCTTCAGGATTATAATGTTTCGCTATTCCCGAAACAATAGTACGCCCTCCTAAACCATCATCGATTTTAAATTGCAAAAGTTTATCCGCCTTAAGTACTTTTTGACATTCCAAAACCTTGCCTACCCGAATATCCAATTTCATAAAATCTTCGAAATCGATATTTTCCCTAACAGGAGCGGCCTGATGATTTTTCAGCTCATTCGCTTTTTTCGTATCTAACAGTTTTTGTACTTGAGCCTCAACTTGAGCATCCTCAATTTTTTCGAACAAAAGAACAGGCTGGTTCAACTGCTGCCCTTCAGGTAAGATATCGGTATTCCCCAACAAGTTCCATTCGGCATGAGTCATATTCAACATATCTCTCAACTTCTTGGCAGAAAAAGGAAGAAACGGCTCGAATGCAATCGCCAGATTAGCAGAAATCTGCAATGCCAAATTCAAAATCGTAGAGACACGAGGCATATCGGTCTTCGCCAATTTCCAAGGTTCTGTATCTGCCAAATATTTATTACCGATACGGGCAAGATTCATCGCCTCTTTCAGGGCATCACGGAAACGGTAATTCTCCAAATAATTTTCAAGTTCGACCTTTACTCCGGCAAATTCGTCAAGCGTCTCTTTATCATACTCGGTCAACTCTCCGCAAGCCGGGACTTTTCCTCCAAAATACTTATGTGTAAGAACCATTGCACGGTTCACAAAATTCCCTAATACGGCAACCAACTCATTGTTGTTTCGTGCCTGAAAGTCTCTCCAAGTAAAATCATTGTCTTTCGTTTCCGGAGCATTTGCAGTAAGAACATAACGCAGCACATCTTGCTTACCCGGGAAATCGACCAAATACTCATGCAACCATACCGCCCAATTACGAGATGTAGAAATTTTGTCTCCTTCAAGATTTAAAAATTCGTTTGCAGGGACATTTTCCGGAAGAATAAAACTCCCTTCGGCTTTCAACATCGCCGGGAATACGATACAGTGAAAAACAATGTTATCTTTTCCTATAAAATGAACCAACTTCGTCTCCGGATCTTTCCACCAGCGTTCCCAACTATCGGGCAACAACTCTTTCGTATTGGAAATATAACCGATAGGAGCATCGAACCAAACGTATAATACTTTGCCTTCAGCGCCTTCTACCGGAACAGGAACTCCCCAATCAAGATCCCGGCTAACGGCACGAGGCTGCAACCCCATATCGAGCCAAGATTTACATTGACCGTAAACATTCGATTTCCATTCCTTATGATCCTCCAGAATCCATTTACGCAAAAAATCTTCATATTTATCGAGAGGCAAATACCAATGTTTCGTTTCCCGCAATACCGGAACACTGCCGCTGATTGCCGATTTCGGATTGATCAGATCCGTCGCATTCAGAGATGTTCCGCAGGCTTCACATTGATCGCCATAAGCCCTTTCATTCTTACAATGCGGACAAGTACCGGTAATATAACGGTCGGCAAGGAACTGCTTAGCCTCTTCATCATAATACTGCTCCGTCGTCTTCTCGATAAAAACTCCCTTGTCATACAATTTCCGGAAAAACTCGGAAGCTGTTTTCGTATGAATATCGGAAGAGGTACGGGAATATATGTCGAAAGAAATTCCAAACTCTTCAAACGATTTTTTTATTATCGAATGATACCGATCGACTACATCTTGCGGAGTGATACCTTCAGCTTTAGCCTTCAAGGTAATAGGTACTCCATGCTCATCCGATCCGCCGATATGGATCACCTCTTCTCCTTTGAGACGCAAATATCGGGTATAAATATCAGCAGGAACATATACACCGGCCAGATGCCCGATATGCACAGGGCCGTTAGCATAAGGCAACGCTGTAGTTACGAGAGTACGTTTGAATTTCTTTTCCATTGGTTTATATGATTTTATCTTTTCCTTTTTCAAAATGATTTGCAAATATACGATTTTTGTCGCAATGCGATAAGAGGAAAAAGTAAAATCGCTATCTTTGAACGAATATATATGCAATTTTTTGCTAAATCATCTGAAATAAAGAATTTTATATATTATGATCAATAGAGAATTGATTGCTCCGGAAAGTATTGTGATCATAGGAGGATCGAATAATACGCAAAAACCCGGAGGAAAGATTATTCGGAATCTGCTGGAAGGAAAATTTCCCGGGAAATTATATGCAGTAAACCCGAAAGAAACAGAGGTACAAGGTATTCCCTGTTTTCCCGACATAACATCATTGCCAAACACAGAACTGGCGATATTAGCCGTTCCGGCAGCAGCTTGCCCCTCTATTGTAGAAGAGCTGGCTTCGACCCGCAATACCAAAGCATTTATTATTATATCGGCCGGATTCGGAGAAGAAACTCATGAGGGGCTCCTATTAGAACAGGAAATTTTAAAGACTGCGAATAAATACGAGGCATCGCTAATCGGACCGAATTGCATAGGTTTGATGAACCGTCACCACCGGAGCGTATTCACTCTGCCGATTCCCGAACTCGATTCCCGAGGTGTCGATCTGATATCGAGTTCTGGAGCTACTGCCGTATATATCATGGAGTCCGCTATCGGCAAAGGACTGCGGTTCAATTCTGTATGGTCGGTCGGAAATGCACCGCAGATCGGAGTCGAAGATGTCTTGGAATATCTTGACCGCACTTATATTCCGGGAGAATCCACACCGATCAAAATCCTTTATATCGAAAACATCAAAGACCCCGACCGTATGCTCTTGCATGCCTCCTCTCTAATTCGGAAAGGATGCAAAATAGCTGCAATAAAATCGGGATCATCAGAATCGGGAAGTCGTGCAGCCTCTTCACATACCGGAGCTATGGCAAGCTCGGATTTGGCTGTCGAAGCACTCTTCCGTAAAGCCGGAATCGTTCGCTGTTTCAGCCGTGAAGAACTAACGACCGTCGCATGCGTTTTTAATTTAAAAGAAATCAAAGGCCGCAATTTCGCCATTGTTACACATGCCGGAGGTCCGGCCGTAATGTTGACCGATGCTCTTTCTAAAGGGGGAATGCATGTTCCTGAACTTTCGGGAGAGGCTGCACAAAAACTAAAAGAAGAGCTTTATCCCGGAGCTTCGATCGGAAACCCGATCGACATCTTGGCTACAGGAACTCCCGAACATTTGGAAAAAGCTATAGACTTTTGTGAAAATACTCCCGAAATAGATGCAATAGCCGTTATCTTCGGTAGTCCGGGACTGGTAAAAGTTTACGATGCCTATGATGTGTTGCACCGAAAAATGGAAGAATGCAGCAAACCGATATTCCCTGTGCTCCCATCCGTAGTAACCGCCGGGAAAGAAGTTGAATATTTCCTGAATAAGGGACATGTCAATTTTTCGGATGAAGTCGCTTTAGCAACTGCTGTCGCACGAGTATTCAATGCTTCGAAGCCGACCAATGGCGGAATAGAATTATACGGGGTAAACGTACCGGAAATACGCAGGATTATCGATGACATAGGAGAAAACGGGTATCTTCCGCACAATCATGTCCAGTCTCTGTTCTCTGCCGCCGGAATTCCAATAGTCCCAGAAATCGTTTCTTCTTCGAAAGAAGAGCTTCTTAAAAAAGCCAGACAATTAGATTTTCCTTTAGTCGCAAAGGTAGTAGGACCTGTCCACAAGTCCGATATAGGAGGAGTAGTTCTTAATATTCAATCGGAAGAGCATCTCGCTTTCGAATTTAATCGGATGATGAAACTTCCCGAAGTAACCGCAATAATGGTACAACCGATGTTACAAGGAAAAGAACTTTTCGTAGGAGCAAAGTACGAGCCTCATTTCGGACATGTCATCCTTTGCGGGTTAGGAGGAATTTTTGTAGAGATATTAAGAGACATCGCTTCGGGATTAGCACCTTTAAGTGAAAACGAAGCTCTCTCTATGATTCGCTCCCTGCGTGCTTACAAAATGTTTCGGGGAGTCAGAGGTGAAGCTCCAATCGATGAAATCCAGTTTGCCGAAATCATCGTCCGTCTATCTACATTATTGCGTTTCGCTACAGAAATAAAAGAGATGGATATCAATCCGCTTTTGGCAACTAAAAAAGGTATTATTGCGGTAGATGCCCGCATCCGAATCGAGAAAGAGGCAAAAAACAAATAAATTTCTATGCGGCGGAGAAAAATGTCCTATTTTCTCCGCCGCATAGAAATCAGTTATTTTTCTTTTTTAACCGCAACTCATACAAATCTTGACGACGATCTTTCAGATTGCGGACACTTCCATAAGTATGCAGTTCACTCAATAAATCCAAATCAACATCTGAAATCAATATCATTTCAGTATTCGGAGTTGCTTCTGCCCGTTTCCCGTCATTCGGGAAAGCAAAATCACAAGG
>OGZX01000795.1_pt1 | contig 35997 bp, 17 predicted proteins | sample 1576881 | NCBI WGS metagenome assembly OGZX01 (sample SAMEA3541542, study PRJEB24748) | human gut metagenome | biome: human gut; feature: human-associated habitat; material: faeces | place: China | collected 2012 | reverse complement strand
GCGTGAAAACCACACAAATATACACGAATGTAATGGATGCGACAATAATAAGTGATTTGGAGAAAAATCACTCCTTGGTTCATCGTAAGAAAGGGAAATAAAGCCCAATAGAGTAAGGTGTAACTACTTATCATGAAGCCTTGAACTTAATAGATAAATAGATTACACCTTATTTTAGGGAAATTATATACTAAAATAGCCTTAATATTTTGTTCTATTTTTCTTGTTTCCCACTCCTTAATTTTATTATTTTCCCATTTATAGAATTGAAAATTGCGGACCGCCCAGAATCTTTAGATAAAAAAGGGTGCTTTAAATGGAAGGGCTCCAATATCCTGTTTACAAGAAGTTAAGAGTTTGTCTGCAGGAAGTTAACTTCTTGTAAACAGAATATTAGTTTGTTATAACATTTTAATAATCAATATTGGGTTTATTTTGCTGAAATAAATATTTCCTATTTTATAAATACTTCTATTACTTAATTATATCTATTCATTCACTATCGTTCAAGAATATAAAAGTAGTTAACAAATATCCCCCTTATTCTTTATAAAGATGAGATTTCAAATCTACTTTTGTAGATATGTGGAAAATCTATAAAACATATATATAAACGTTCTCTATTCTACACATTATTTATGAGATAAAACTAATAGTACATATTTTATATTTCATATTTACCGCCATAAAACATATAATTAATTGATAATGTATGCATTATCGTTTAAAAACAGTATTTATATAGTATATAAATATTAGCTGATCTAAATAAAATGCGATTGATTATAAGAAGATTAACCATTTATGCTTTTTATATACAAAGTTCTTGCTTGGTTTTATGTGTGCTGATTTACAGTGACATACATAATGCATAGTTCTGCGAAAACATTGCAAATATCGTACATTGGTATGAAAACAGAAGAAGTTGGTATCAAGTCCCACTTGAAAATTACAATGAAGACTGATAGTGAAATACTTCAAGAAGTAGTTGTTACTGGTATGCAGCGTATGGATAAACGTTTATTTACTGGAGCAGCAACAAAATTGTCTGCAGATAATGTAAAAATGGACGGTATGGCAGAAATAAGCCGTGCTTTGGAAGGACGAGCTGCTGGTGTATCTGTACAGAATGTGTCCGGAACTTTCGGTACAGCACCTAAAATTCGCGTGCGTGGTGCTACTTCTATCTATGGTAGTTCGAAGCCATTATGGGTGGTAGATGGTGTCATCATGGAAGACGTGACGGAAGTAGGTGCTGACGATTTGTCTTCAGGAGATGCTGTTACATTGATCAGTTCCGCTATAGCTGGATTAAATGCAGATGATATTGAAAGTTTCCAAATCTTGAAAGATGGTTCTGCTACTTCTATTTATGGAGCACGCGCTATGGCGGGTGTGATTGTTGTAACGACTAAGAAAGGTAAAGCTGGTAGTAACAAAATCAGTTATACAGGAGAATTTACAATGCGTATGAAGCCTAACTATAGAAACTTCAATATCATGGATTCTCAGGAACAAATGGACGTGTATAAAACAATGGCTAGTAATGGCTATCTAAACTTTTCTGACGTGTATCGTGCTTCTGATAGTGGTGTATACGGTAAGATGTATCACCTTATCAATGATTACTCTAACGGTAAATTTGGTTTGGCTAATACACCAGAGGCAATAAATGGTTACCTACAGCAGGCTGAATACAGAAATACTGATTGGTTTGATATCCTATTTAATAATAGCATCTCGCAGAATCATGCTATCAGCATGTCCAGTGGTACTGAGAAAGCTTCGTATTACACCTCTCTTAGTGCGATGAGCGATCCGGGATGGACCAAGCAAAGCTCTGTTCAGCGCTATACTGCCAATATCAATGCTTTATATAATATTTCGCAACAAGTTTCTTTGAATTTAATTGGAAGCACTTCTTATCGTAAACAAAAGGCTCCCGGAACATTAAGTTCCAGCATAGACGTAGTAAGTGGTGAGGTTAGACGTGACTTTGATATCAATCCGTATTCTTATGCATTGAACACTTCACGCGCTCTTGATCCAAATGAATACTATGTTCGTAACTATGCTCCATTCAACATTCTTCATGAATTGGATAATAATAACATGGACTTGAATGTAGTAGATTTAAAATTTCAAGGTGAATTGAAATGGAAGCCATTCAAAAAAGTGGAATTGTCAGCTCTGGGTGCTTATAAACATTCTTCTACAACGCAATCTCACAGTATTACCGATTATTCAAATCAGGCATGGGCTTATCGCGCCATGGATGATGCTACCATGAGAGATGCTAACCCATGGTTGTATACAGACCCAGATGTTGCCAATTCATTACCGCTGTCTGTATTGCCAGTTGGTGGTTTCTATCGTGAAACCAAGTATGGAATGAACAGTTATGACTTCCGTGGTACTATCAGCTATAATGATGTTTTTGCAGAAGATCATGTAATCAACCTCTTTGGTGGTATGCAGTTGACTGCAACTGATAGAAGCAAGACTTGGTTCAACGGTGTAGGTATGCAATATGATATGGGTATGTTGCCTTCTTATGAATATTTGTTCTTCAAACAAGGAAAAGAAGAAAACTCTCAGTACTATACAGTTGAAGAGACCCGTTCTCGTGAAGTAGCCTTCTTTGCAACTGGTACTTACTCATACAAAGGTCGATATACTGTAAACGGTACAGTGCGTTATGAAGGTTCTAATAAATTAGGTAAGAGCCGTTCTTCACGCTGGTTACCTACATGGAACGTTTCGGGTGCATGGAACATGCATGAGGAAGCTTTCTTTGAAGATCTTACCCCTACCTTATCCAACTTGACACTAAGAGCGTCCTACTCTTTAACAGCTGACCGTGGTCCGGCTAATGTTACCAATTCACGTGTGGTAATCCAGTCATATAATCCTTATCGACCATTTGCCAGTGTATCTGAGTCAGGTCTGGAAATATACGATTTGGAAAACAGTGAGCTCACCTACGAAAAGAAACACGAAATAAACCTTGGTGCAGATATCGGTTTTATTAATAATCGCATTAACTTGGTGTTTGACTGGTATAGACGCAATAACTATGATCTGATCGGTATTATCAACACAATGGGTGTAGGAGGGCAGATTGCCAAATATGCAAATGTCGCAAGTATGCGTTCGCATGGTGTCGAATTCACCCTTTCTACCCGCAACATTGCGACTAAGGATTTCAAGTGGAATACCGATTTTATAATCTCTCATGCAAAGAACACAGTTACGGAGTTATACTCAAACTCACGTGTGATTGACATGATTTCAGGATCAGGATTTGCACAGCAAGGTTATCCGGTACGTTCACTGTTCTCTATGGACTTCAAGGGATTGAATGAAGATGGTGTACCGACTTTCATCAATGAGAAAGGTGTATTGACTACAAGTGATATCAACTTCCAAGAACGTAATAATAAAGATCATCTAGTTTATGAAGGTCCTACAGATCCTACTATTACAGGAAGTTTTGGTAATGTGTTTAGTTATAAAGGCTTCAAGTTGAATGCCTTTATTACTTACTCTTTTGGCAATGTAGTACGCCTGGATCCTGTTTTCAGCAATAAATATTCTGATTTGGACGCTATGCCTAAAGAATTTAAAAATCGCTGGACTGTTACAGGTGATGAAAACAGAACCAATGTCCCTGTCATTGCAGATAGACGCATGAATCAGCAAGATCAATATTTGAGTCGTGCGTATAATGCATACAACTATTCTACTGCCCGTATAGCTAAGGGAGACTTCATTAGAATGAAAGAAATATCATTGTCTTATGATTTCCCGAAATCATGGATCAGTCATTTGAAGTTGAGTGACCTGTCTTTAAAATTGCAGGCAACCAATCTTTTCCTGATTTATTCTGATGACAAACTGAACGGACAAGATCCGGAATTCTTCAATACAGGTGGTGTTGCAGCTCCGGTACCCAAGCAGTTTACATTAACATTAAGAATGGGAATTTAAATATTAAAATCTTAGAAACATGAAAAAGATAAATATACTATATTCAGCTATAACGGCTGCTTTTATGCTCTCATCATGTAGTGACTTTTTGGACACTATGCCGGATAACAGAGCAGAAATAGATACCGAAGCTAAAATCACTTCTTTGCTGGTTTCAGCCTATCCTACTGCTTACCCGATCATGATGGCTGAAATGGCATCAGATAATGCTATGGATAACGGTTCTTTATATTCTGTCGAAAGCCAGTCACAAGAAGATGCATATTTGTGGCAAGACATTGTTACCGATACGGATGGAGATGCTCCTCAAGGAATCTGGGATGCATGCTACATGGCAATCGCTTCGGCTAATCATGCCCTACAGGCTATTGAACAAATGGGGAATCCAAGCACTTTGTCTGCCCAGAGAGGCGAAGCTTTGATCTGCCGTGCTTATGGCCACTTTGTGTTGGCTACTACTTTTTGCGAAGCATACAACTATGAAACAGCAGGCAATAAATTGGGTATTCCTTATTCAATTACACCTGAAGCAGAAGTTGCTCCTCACTATGTAAGAGGTACATTGGCAGAAACTTATTCTAAAATAGCTGCAGATATCGAAGAGGGACTTCCACTAATCAATGACAATCTGTATTCCGTACCCAAATATCACTTCAACAGAAAGGCTGCACATGCATTCGCAGCTCGCTTCTATCTGTATTATTTACAAGCAGATAAATCAAACTACGAAAAGGTAATAGAATATGCAAGTGTGGTATTGGGAACTGTACCTTCTAAAGTGTTACGTACTTATGATGCCGACTTTGGCACATTATCTAATCCTACGAATGTAGGAGACGCATTTATCGCGGCAAAGTCTCCCGCCAACTTGCTGATTACTCCAATAAATAGTTCATGGCCTTACATTTATGGGCCTTATAGTATGTCACAACGTTATGGGCAAGCCAAGGAAATTTGTGATAATGAAAATCTTCGTGCTGATGGCATTTGGGGCACTGCTGCAAACCTAGTGGCTGCGAATACAATTTGGAACCCGCAGGAGAAAATGCCTTTCCCTAAATTAGCTATGTATTTCGAATATACAGACAAGGTAAATGGAATAGGTTATCGTCATGCGGTCATAGTACCCTTTACAACCAATGAGACTTTGCTTTGTCGTGCCGAAGCATACATCATGAAAGCACAACCTGAGTATGGGAAGGCAGTGTCGGATATCAATGATTGGCTGACTTCAGTTTGTTATGTAGGTAAAGCCCCTGTCGTTACAGAGGATGATATCAATACTTTTTATAAAAATATAGAATACACACCGATTCCTATAGAAAGCGCTGCACAGCGTACTGTAAAAAAAGAGCTGAATCCGATTATTCAATTTGTTGATGAGAAACAAGAGAACCTGATCCATTGTATTCTTCATCTCCGTAGAATAGAAACGATTCATGAAGGTCTGCGTTGGTATGACATCAAACGTTACGGTATTGAGATTTCACATAATAGAGAAGGATTGAGTCCTGATATACTGACCAAAAATGACCTCAGAAGAGCATTTCAATTACCTCAGGACGTAATTAATGCAGGTTTGGATGCTAATCCCAGAAACTAATAAAAAATAAGAGTATGAAAAAGATAAAAGTATTTATATTATTAGCACTAGCACTGGCTGCAGTGTCTTGCAGTGAAGAAGACTTGGACTCCAAAAGTATTTTTGATACTTCTTCTCCGGAACGCAATGCTTTTGAAACATGGATTTTGAATAACTATACCGCACCATACAATATTGATCTGAAGTACAGGTTTGAAGACATAGAATCAGACATGAAGTACAATGTGACACCGGCTACTTATGATAAATCGGTGGCATTAGCCAAATTGGTGAAATATTTGTGGATTGAAGCCTATGAAGAGCTGGTAGGTCAGGAATTCGTAGCGACTTATTGTCCTAAAGTATTGCATTTTGTCGGTTCACCGGAATATGAGAAGTCGGGTGGATCCATGGTTTTGGGAACAGCAGAAGGTGGTCTGAAAATCACACTCTTCAATGTTAATGGTCTGAATCCGGAAAATCCAGATGCAGAAACGTTAAATGAATGGTATTTCAAAACTATGCACCATGAATTTGCACATATCTTGCACCAAACCAAAAATTATTCAACAGATTTCAATACAATATCCGCAGGTAAGTATACCGGACCGGGATGGATGAACATTACAGACCAAGAGGCTAGACAAATGGGCTTTGTTTCCAATTATGCCAGTACGGAAACTCAGGAAGATTTTGTGGAGACAATAGCTATTTATGTGACTTACACCAACGCACAATGGCAAAGTATCTTGAATGAAGCCGGTGAGGCAGGTGCTGCTATCATCCTTCAGAAATTTGAAATGGTAAAAGAATATCTGGCGGAATCTTGGGGAATTGATATAGATATGCTGCATAACATTGTCCAAGAACGTGAAGAAAATATTGGTGATCTGGATTTAGGAACCCTTTAATATTGAAATAGAATATGAAAAAATATATTTATCTCTTTTTCTTGACTTTTTCTTTTCTTTTTGTGGCATGTTCACCGGAAGCGGAAGATATTTTTGGTGAAAACGCAGCAACCAGAATAGAAGAGAGGTTGGCAGCGGACAAGGCTGTATTGGTTGGAGCTCAGAACGGCTGGTTGATGGAATATTATCCGGCCAGTGGACAAATCTATGGAGGTTATAATGTATTGGCTCTTTTCGGTGAAGATGGCAAGGTGACAGTATCTGCAGATATTACAGGTGATGCTACTGCTAAAGCTACAAGTACTTACAGAATGAAAGAGCAAGCAGGCCCTACATTGAGTTTTGATACTTATAATGAAATTTTCCACATATTCTCTGACCCTAAAAACGACCTGGGGATAGGTACGGCTGGAAAAGGAATGGAAGGTGATTATGAATTCACTATTATGGAGGCAACTGCCGAAAAAGTGGTGCTGAAGGGGAAAAAAACAGGAAATAAAATTATCATGACTCCATTCAATGAAAGCTGGGAGGACTACCTGAACAGCATTATTGAAATGGATGGAAAGATATCAAGACTCGCCCAGTTCACCTATACTGATGGAGGTTTTACTGCCTCAGTGAAACAATCTTATCGAACTTTCACTGTTACATATCAGGAAAATGGAGAAGATAAGAATGTAACAGTTCCATATATAATGACTCCTACAGGATTGAGATTTATGACGGCACTGGAATTGAATGGAAAAAAAATAGAGACCTTGGAATTTCAAGATGTAGGAGATGATGGACAACTTGTATCAGGAGATGTAATTTTAACACCTAAATTCCCCTTGGCTTATTTCTTTACCAATGGCGAATGGTTCTTCTCATATAAAAATCTGGGTAAATTAGGGCAAACATATTGGTCATCTGTTAAGAAGCAAGTTCTGGATCCTTATGGCATCGATTTGAACATGGCATTCCTCACTCCCTATTCAAACTCTGAAATGGTGTTTTATTGGATGTGTGAAGGATTTGATGATGGCATGTTATTATTTAATGTAACTACATTAGGTGATAATCAAGTTAAGATAGTCTTTGCTTTGAGTGGCAATCAAGTCGGAATAGATTTCTATCAACAATTGGGTTGGAATCTTATGATTTATCCGTTCTCTAAAGGCACAACAGGAGTTACATTCAATTTATCAGCAGACGATGAAAAGAACCCTTCTGTCATTACAATGACTGATACATCTAATTCTTCAAATGTTATAAAAGTCTTTAAAGAAGTGATTTCTGATCCATTTAATAATTGAAATAGTCATCTTTGAGCCTTTGGCTCATTGAATTTTAAATAAAGTGTTATTGAGAGGGTATATCGTGAGATATGCCCTTTCAACTTATATAACAATTAATGAGATATATTACTCCAGCTCTTAATACTTCTTTTTGAAGTCATAATATAATGGGTATAAAAATAAAAATTGAGCATGTACAAGTTGATTATAAATGAAGATAAATATTCTATTACTCATTTTTTTGTGATATGAATACTTATTTTTATAATAACAGGAATGATTCATATCTTTAAATGATATGTATTGTAAAAATAGCAACATAAGCAAAACTTACTTATCACATATAATCCATAAATAGAATTTTTATAGAAAAATGTTATTTATTTGGACATTTATGTTTTGTGATAAACTCGTAGTAGTCGTTTAATACTACTTTTTTAATCATTATCTATGCTTTAATTTTCTGATAATCAAATATTAACTCAGAAAATACGGTATTATATAGGTAGATATTAATCTATGCCATATTATTTATACACCATATTATCAGATATTTATCCTGTGATTATAATCCTTTATATAGTCCCATTAAGAATCTATCATCCTTATAATCAATAATATAAAATAGGATAAGTTCTGCGAAAACGCTTCAGATTACGTATATTGGTATGCAAGCACAAGACGTTGCAATAAAACCGAATGTAAAGGTTATTATGAAGTCGGATACTGAAATGTTGGATGAAGTAATGGTTATAGCCTATGGTACCACAAAGAAAGAGTCTTTTACTGGTTCTGCGGAGGTTATCAAGTCAGAGAAATTGAAAGAAAGACCTGTGGCAAACGTTACAAAAGCATTGGATGGTATGGTTGCCGGTGTACAAACTACTTCAGGTTCAGGGCAGCCGGGATCAGGCTCTTCTGTAGTCGTCCGTGGTTATGGCTCTATCAATTCATCACAATCACCGTTGTATGTAGTGGATGGCGTTCCCTATGATGGTAACATTTCAGCAATCAATCCTAATGACATTGAAACGATGACAGTGCTTAAAGACGCTTCTGCTGGTGCTCTTTATGGTTCTCGTGGTGCGAATGGCGTGATTATGATTACTACCAAAAAAGGTAATTCCGGTAAGGTAAAAGTAAACTTGAAAGCCAATTGGGGTGTTTCATCACGCGCTATTCCACGCTATGAAACGATGGACGAAGCCGGTTATTTAGAAACAATCTTCCAGTCATATAAGAATAATCAGATTATCAACGGTGGAGTTTCTCCGGAGTTGGCGGGTGTTGCTGCATTAGAGGCTATGAAAAGTGGATCCACTGCTATGCTGGGCCAGAATGAACAGTATAACCCTTTTAATTATAGTATTACAGAACTGATCGATCCTGTGACGGGAAAAGTACGTAGTGATGCCAAATTAAGATATAGTGAAGACTGGATGGATGAAGCTTTAAAAAGCAATCCTTTACGTCAAGAGTATGTTGCTTCGTTCAGTGGTGGAGGCGACAAAACCAAATATATGTTTTCTTTAGGCTATCTTGATGAAGAAGGTCTGTTAAAGACAACAAAATTCAATCGGTATAATGGACGTTTGAATATAGACTCTGAAGTTACGAACTGGTTAAAAGCCGGAATGAGCGCCAACTACTCTCGCAATGAGAGCAATACAGCTGTTGAAAATTCATCCGGTTCATCCAATGTTTGGTACAGTGCACAATTAATGGCTCCTATTTTCCCTGTCTTTGAGAAAGATGCCAATGGTGCTACGATTTATGACAATTTGGGAAATGCCGTTTTTGACTATGGTAAAAACAGACCAGCCGGTGCCAGTTCAGAGTGGAACACAATTGCTACCTTATATGATGATATGTATTCTACTCAAAGCGATAACCTGAGCGGACGTGTATATACAGAATTAGGTGATTTGAAGAACACATTCCTGCAAGGATTGAAATTCTCTGTTAATTATGGCTTTGACTTAATCAATTCAGCTGGAGCAACTTATTATAATCCATATAACGGCAACTCTGTATCCGTAAAAGGTACTATACAGAAAGCTACTGCACGTACATTCAGCTACACTTTTAATCAATTGTTGACATACGACAGAAAGTTCGGTGATCATCATTTTGAAGCTTTGGTTGGACATGAATTTTATAAATACAGATATGATTATTTGTCAGCAACCAAGACGGGATTCCCATTTGGTGGACTTTATGAACTGGATGCAGCTACAACGATTACAGGAGCATCTTCTTATCAGAACAATTATGCAGTTCAATCTGTGTTATCACGTTTGAATTATGACTTTGCCGATAAGTATTACCTTTCTGCTAGTTTCCGTACCGATGGTTCTTCTCGTTTCTATAAGGATAACCGTTGGGGTAAATTCTGGTCGGTCGGTGGTAACTGGCGTATCTCTCACGAATCTTTCATGAGTGACATTACCTGGATTAATAATCTGTCATTAAAAGCCAGCTATGGTGTACAAGGTAATGATGCCATATTGAATGGTACCAAACAGAATTTTTATGCTTGGCAGTCATTTTATGATTTGGGTTATGCAAACTCGTCGATGAGCGGTGCAGCCGTAACTTCCTTGGAAAATAAAGAATTGAAATGGGAGAAAAATGCTAACCTGAATATTGGTATTGAAGCAAAATTGTTTGATCGTGTATCTGCTACTATCGAATGGTATCAACGTAAGACGACAGATATGTTAATGTCATTCCCAATGGCAACTTCACTCGGTTTTGATGGCTACAACAAGAACGTTGGTAGTATGCGTAATACAGGTATTGACCTTACATTGGGAGTTGATATCTTTAAAGATACTCCGTTTACCTGGAACTTAACACTCCTTGGCTCTACGATTAAGAATAAGGTTTTGCAGCTGGCAGATAAACCGGAAATCATTTCTGGATCTTATATCATTCGCGAAGGTGAGACTTTATATTCATTCTATACTGCAACTGCCGCTGGCGTTGATCCCGCAACTGGAGAACAACTGTATTGGGCATGGGATACCGATGAAAACGGAGTTAAGGGCAAAAAGTATATAACTAACGATATGGCCAAAGCTACTGCATGCAAAGAAATTCAGGGTAGCCGTATTCCCGATTTATATGGTTCCATTAATAATACATTCAAATATAAAGGATTTGATTTGAGTATCCTTTGTACATATTCTATTGGTGGTAAAGTACTGGATGGTATTTATAATACCTTATTATATGGCAATTATGTAGGACAGGCAAAGAGTAAAATGCTGGAACGTGCATGGAGAAATCCGGGCGATATCACAGACATTCCGCGTATTGAAATCGGAAAGAGTTACATTGTTACTGATAACAGTTTGATTGACGCTTCCTATTTTGCTATTAAAAATATTGCTTTAGGATATTCTCTGCCTTCAAAGTGGATGAAATCTATCGGATTCGATTCTGCACGCCTGACTGCAACGGCAGATAATGTTGTGTTGTTCAATCACCTAAAAGGTATGGACCCTCAATATAACTTCACTGGGGGAACTGATTTTGGTTACGTACCTGTCAGAACAATTTCATTCGGAATTGATATCACTTTCTAAACCTGATTAAATAATATAAAAGATGAAAAAAGTATTATATATATTTTCTTTAATCGGCCTTCTTGCATTCAGCTCATGTGCCGATGAATTGAATACGGAACCGACTGACAAGGTATCAGGTTCTACGATATTTGCAGATGCAAGTAGCGCAGAAACTGCTATAAACGGTGTATACCGTATGTTATATGTAGCAGGGTGGAGTTCAAACTGGGGCTCAGAAAACTGCGGACAGACAGCTATCCAATTGCTTGGGGATCTGATGGCTGAAGATCATTTAATGAAAGAGCAGGGGCAAGGCTGGTTTTATGAAGATTATCGTTTGAATGTTCATGGAGACTATTCAAATAAAGCTGGACGTCCTTATTCTATTTGGAACTTCTATTATACTATTGTTAGTAATGTAAATTATATCATTGCTTCAGAAAACACAATGGGAGGCGATCCGGAACTTAAGAACAGCGTTGTAGGGCAGGCCTATGCCATGCGTGCGTTTGCCTATTACTATCTGATACAATTGTACCAACAAACGTATAAAGGACATGAGGATGCACCCGGTGTACCTTTGTATACAGGGGCAACGGTTGCCGGTTCGGAGGGAAGCCCTCGTGGAACCGTTCAGGGAGTTTATACTCAAATCAATTCTGATATAGAAAAAGCTATTGATCTGTTAGGAAGTATCAGTAATAAAGTGCAAACGCATGTATCTCATATAGATTACTATGTAGCTAATGGCATAAAAGCCCGTATCTGCCTTACTCAACATGACTATGCAGGTGCTGCGACGGCAGCTGCTGAAGCCTTAAAGAAACCTTCATTGAAAGTTGCCACTATAGCCGAATTGGGCGGGAATAATAGTGTAAAAACAGCAGATGTTTTATGGGGAATGGAAATTATAGCCGATCAGTCCAGTGGTTTTGCAAGCTTCTTCTCGCATATGGATGCTGATGCACCGGGTATGTATGCTTCTAAAGCACGCCAATGCATAAGCACAGGGTTGTATAAACTGATTTCTGATACAGATGAGCGTAAAACAGCGTGGTTCCGTGGGGCCATTCCTTCTGATGAAGAAAAGACAGCTTCATCTTATACGAGTTACTGCCAAATTAAGTTTAAAATGGCAGATTACACCACCCGTACAGGTGATTACTTACTTATGAGAGCAGAAGAGATGATATTAATAAAGGCTGAGGCCGAATGTCATCAGAAAGAATATGGTGCTGCCCGTACCACAATAAAAACTTTAGGAAACGCGAGAGATAGTAAGTTTGAGGAGCGTTTAGCTACTCGTACAGATGCAAATACTTATAATTCTGACACTAATGCTCCTTTGGAAACATTAATGGATGAGATTTTATTCCAACGTCGTGTGGAACTTTGGGGTGAAGCAGGACGTATCTTCGATATGCAGCGTTTAGGTTTGGGGTATAATCGTAATTATGAAGGCTCTAATCATACAGAGAAGGTAACGACAAAGAACACTAATGCCGCTTCTCCATTATTTATCCTTCCTCTGCCGCAGTCTGAAATAGATGGTAATGAGAATATTACCTCTGCGGATCAGAATCCTATAGTTCAATAATTTATAAACCTATATAATGAAGGAAAATATGAAACTATATACAATAAAGAAATATGCTGCTATATTGCTCTGTTTGGCAGCTTTTACCTCCTGCGATACAGATGCAGAAGGTACGAAATATGGTGTAAACGGAGTTGAAGTAGCTTTTGCATCTACTCAAATGAATGTGGAAGTAGGTGCTGAAGACAATGGTATCATCCGGGTTCCCGTGTATCGTGGAAATACAGATGCAGAGGCTTCAGTCGGCATTAGCATGGATGAAGCTACAGTAGAAGAAGGTGTATTCACTTTGAAAAGTTCCAATATAGCCTTTGCAAAAGGCGAAGCAGTGGGGTACGCAGAATTAGTTTTCGGTTCTATAGATGACTTGAGCGCTACTGGTAAATATGAGATTGTACTGACCATAGATGACAAGGATGCATTGTCACCTTCTAAATCCGGTGAAATAACTGTAACTGCTCAGAGAAAGTTGACATGGGAGGATTACGGAACGGGGATATATACTTCAGAACTTTTCGGCCAAGCATGGGAACAGCCTATATTGAAAGCTAAAGAAGGTAATATATACAAGTTGCCGGATTGTATAACAGAAGGATATCCCATGGTCTTTACATTGAGTGAAGATGGCCAAACTCTGGTTAATTGGGACTTACAAGCTACTGGATATAAACATGCTACTTATGGAATGGTGTATTTCACTCCTACCGACATGCAACGTCAAGGCAATAAGTTGCTATTCGCAATGCGTGGAGCTGTTGCTGTAGAAGGTGGGTATGGAATTTTATACAGTGGTTTTACAGAAACATTAGAATTACCGGAATAATTGTTTGCCTACTATTCCTGCTATTTGAAAAATAAGTTTGTAACAGAGTGTATCTGATACAAAAGATATGAATAAGGCTACCTCAAAATAAAAATGAGATAGCCTTATTTTTTACAAATTGTTATTTCATTTTCGCATTTTTGTTTTTCTTATCTTTTGTTCTCTAAATATAGACTTAAAGAAAAAGAAAATGCAGACTTTTTTTTGAAAAATGCAGACTCCAAATTGTATTTGCTACTATGGGTAAACAACTGATCAGCATTAATCTTCAATTATTCATTATTTTGTACATTCATTCAATGAATAAAATGAATAGCAGTTGTTTAATAGCTCATTTGCTCTTTATTTCTACGTGTATAATACTTATAATCAGCATGTTAGTATTGCAATATGGGATAATATTGGTATGTTTTAATAAATCGCTATATATATAAACCTCTAATAAATAGAATATTACGAAGTTGTATAAATATCTTGTTTAGTCCTTTGATATGTATTAAGTAATTGATTGTTAACAAAATAAATATAGCATTAGTTCTGCGAAAACGTTACAAATCTCTTACATTGGAATGAGAATTCAAGAAGTTGCTGTTCAAACTCGCGTAAGAGTTACAATGAAAGCAGACACGAAAATGTTGGAAGAAGTATTAGTTGTTGCTTTCGGTACAGCTAAGAAATCAGCATTTACGGGGTCGGCTTCAGTTGTTAGCACTGAGGAACTATCAAAGCGCATTACAACCAATGTGTCTGATGCCTTGGTTGGTTCTGTTGCGGGTTTGCAGATACGTGGAGGTTCAGGAGCACCAGGCTCAGGCGATGGCAAAATTAATATTCGTGGTATTGCTTCCATGTACGCAAATACTGATCCATTGATTATCGTAGATGGTGCTCCTTATACTGCCAATTTATCTAATATTCCACAAAATGATATCGAATCAATCTCAGTATTGAAAGATGCTGCATCCGCAGCTCTTTATGGTGCCCGTGGTGCTGCCGGTGTTATCATCATCACTACTAAAAAAGGTAAGACGCAAGAAGCCGTAGTCAATGTTGATATAAAGTGGGGTGTCAATACACGCGGCGTTCAGGACTATGATGTAATTACGGATCCGGGGCAGTATTATGAAGCCTATTATTCTCAGCTTTATAATTATTCACGCTACAGCCAAGGGCTGAATGCAGTCGATGCTAATTCTTGGGCTAATCAGAAAATGATTAGCGATTTGAAGTATAATGTTTATACTGTTCCCGATGGTCAGATGTTGATTGGGACTGATGGACAGTTGAATCCCAATGCCACATTAGGACGTAAGTATAACTATCAAGGTACAGATTATTATTTACGACCCGATGACTGGAAAGATTTAGCTTATAAAAGCGCTCTGCGTCAAGAATACAACGTAAGTGTAAGCGGTGGTTCCAATCATTCCTCTTTTTACGCCAGCCTTGGTTATTTGAATGAAGATGGTATTATTGAAAATTCAGGTTACGACCGTGTTAGTGCACGTATCAAGGCTGACTATCAAGCTAAGAAATGGTTGAAATTGAGTGCAAATGTAGGTTATATCCACTCTAATCAAGAGTCAAATCCCAATATGAGTACCACCGGAAATAATACAAACTTAATGTATTACACCAGTAGTATTGCACCTATTTATCCTGCGTTTGTACGTGTGGTAGATGCAGCGGGCAATGTTATCGTGAAAAAAGACCAATACGGACATGATGGCTATGATTATGGAATAAATGACTATGGTGGTTTGGGTACCCGTCCATTTATGTCCAATGGTAACCCACTGGGTGCTAACTTATATAACCAAGTTAAATCTATTGGTGACCAGCTGAATGGTACTTTTATGGCAGATGTAAATATTACTAGTTTCTTAAAAGCAAATGCAACAAGCACCGTTATCTTGGGACAGACTAACTATTCAGATTATCAAAATCCGTTTTATGGTCCTGCTGCAGGTACTAACGGCAGAATTCAGAAGACTGGCACAACCGGATTTAGAACCAATAATGTTCAAACCCTGACTTATTTTCAGGACTTCGGCAGGCATAATGTAAATGTAATGGTGGGACATGAATATTATAGAGCTACGACTAAATATCTGGCAGCTACGGCAAAAGGTGGATTTTCTCCTGATATTCCGGAAATCAATGCTTTTGCAACGAAGAATGATGCCAGTTCTTATACTACAGTATACAATGTAGAAGGTTACTTTGGTAACGCTCAATATAATTATGCTGAAAAATATTTTGTATCAGCATCTTATCGTCGTGATGCTTCTTCATATTTTGCAAAAGAGCATCGCTGGGGTAATTTCTGGTCAGTAGGCGCCGCATGGAGAATTTCCCAAGAAAAATTTATGGAGAATTATTCTTCTTGGTTGGATGAACTGAAACTGAAGGCATCCATAGGTCAGCAAGGTAATGACAATATTGGTAGTTGGGCATACACCGATATGTATACGCTCACTGCTACGAATGAGACGACTATGTCACCCACATTCTGGCGTATTGGTAATCCGGATATCACTTGGGAAACGACTACGAATATCAATGTCGGCGTGGAATTTAGTTTATGGAAAGGCCGGTTGGCTGGTAATGTAGATTTTTATACCAAAAAGACCAGTAACTTGTTATTTTGGCTATCCGTTCCTGAATCAGCAGGTTCACGCGGTTATTATGGTAACTTGGGAGATATTCGCAATATGGGTGTAGAACTCGCTTTGACTGGGACTATTGTGCGTACAAGAGATATAGATTGGAATGTATCAGCAAATCTATCGCATAACAAGGCTAAAATACTCACTCTACCCGAATCGAAGACTATAGGAAATGGAGGTTTTGCGGAAACGAACTCTACTGATATTGCTCAGAACTGGTATGAGGAAGGCGGGCCGCTCTACAACGCATTCTGTGCAGAATATGCTGGTGTTAATGAAAAAGGAGAGGCCACCTATTGGGTGGACGAAAATTTGAAAGGCTCTACCAGTAGACCTGGTAAAGAGCATTCTTACACTACTACTAATCCCAATGAAGCTACTAAATATGCGCAAGGCAGTGTTCTGCCCAAACTATACGGTGGATTCAGTACTTCATTGCGAATACTCGACTTTGACTTCTCTGCTTCATTCGATTATCAAATAGGAGGCAAGGTTACTGATAATCGTTATGCTTCTTTAATGACTCCTAACGAAACCTCTGCCAGCGCAGGCTCCAACTTCCATAAAGATTATCTCAAAGCATGGAGCCCTAATAATACTTCAAGCGATATTCCCCGCTGGCAGTATGGCGACAAGTACACTGTGTTCGCCAATTCAGATTGTTTCCTCACCAATGCCAGTTATCTGAATTTCCAATCGTTCACGGTGGGTTATACACTTCCAAAGAATCTTCTGAGAAATATAGCCAAGATACGCATCTATGCTGCCGGTGAGAATCTATGTTTCTGGTCTGCACGCAAAGGTTTCGACCCTCGCTATTCTTATGAGGGAAATAAAGACATAACAGCATACTCTCCTGTACGCAATATTTCAGGGGGTATTCAAATAACATTCTAAACAAATAAGTGAAATTGAATATGAAAAAAATATTGATTCCATTCTTTACTGTTGCATTCGGACTTACTTTTGCAACAAGTTGCATTGAAGAGATTAATCCGCAATCATCTACCATAACCAAGGATCAGGCAGCCAATGCTCCTGGTTCGTATGATAACTTTGTGAGTGGCATAACTTCTTCGTTGGCCGGTACTTTTCAATTTGGTGCTGGCGCAGATAAAAGATATCCCTACGATTACGGTTATCCCTCTTTTTATCAGATGCGTGATGTGATGGGGCAAGATATTGTTCCCAGCTTTTCAGGGCACCAATATTCTACTTGGTACAGTTGTGGTGTGGCTCTTGGCCCCCAATATCTTCTATGTCAGTTTCCATGGACATATTATTATAGCTGGATTAAGAATTGCAATACCGTTCTTTCATTAGCCGGAGAGAATCCCGATTTAGATAAAATGTCAGGTGCAGGTATTGCATATGCCATGCGGGCAATGTTCTACATGGATTTAGCGCGCATGTTTGCTAATAAGACTTATGCATTAGACAAAAATGCAGAAACGGTTCCTATCGTAACCGAGGCTACTGCTCTTTCTGACTTAGCTACTAACCCTCGTGCTACTAATGAAAAGATGTGGGCATTCATTCTTTCCGACCTCGACAAGGCAGAGCAATATCTAGCTGATTACCAGAGACCTGATAAATTGACTCCTGATAAGTCAGTAGTATATGGTTTGAAAGCACGCGCTTATTTAGTGATGGAAGACTGGGAAAATGCCGAAAAATATGCCAAACTTGCTCAGGCTGGTTACCAACTCATGAGTGAGGCTGATTATACTGACAGCGATACAGGTTTCAACACCCCCAATTCTTCTTGGATGTTCGGGCTGAAATTTAAAGATACTGACGATAATATTCTGTTGAATGATGCTGATAGTTCGTGGGGCTCTTTTATGTGCCTTGAAGTGAATGGTTCGGGATGTGGCTATGCTTCTAGTTATGGTCACCAATTTCTGATCGATCGTCACTTGTATGAGACTATCCCGGAAACAGATTTCCGTAGAAAGTGTTTTGTTGACTTTCAGATAGCTGAATTACCCCAAAATGAACAATTAGAGGCTTTGGAGGCATATACAAAGCATCCAGAATGGATTTATGCTTCCGGTAATAAAGAAGGCAAAGGTGTAGGAGGACTTTCTCTGAAATTCCGTCCAGCCAAGGGTGGAAATGATAATCAGTATTTAGGTTTTCTGGTATCTGTTCCCATGATGCGTGTTGAAGAAATGTATCTGATTGAGGCTGAAGCTGCCGGTATGCAGGATGAATCAAGAGGGATTGCCTTATTGACGACATTTGCTAAAAGCCGAGATACCTCTTACACATATGGTAAACACAATGAGTCTTATGGAAATCCAGCCAACTCTGCTTTCCAAAATGAAGTGTGGTGGCAGCGTCGTATAGAGCTTTGGGGAGAAGGATTCGCCACTTTTGATATCAAACGTCTCAATAAAGGTGTCATCCGTAGTTATCCTAATACCAATCATGTGGAGAAATTCCGTTGGAATAGTACTACCCCTCCCGATTGGATGAACCTCTGTATTGTGCAGAGTGAAACCAATTATAATACGGCTTGTACAAATAATCCAACCCCTATTGCACCTGCTACGGATTCTGATGAGTATATGTGGTAATCTGGACTTATAATATTTAAAATTTAAGAATATGAAGAAATATATCTATAGCTTATTTATGATGATTCTTGCCGTCGGAGGCATGATATCATGTTCAGAAGAAGAAGGAACAAATCCGGGTAGTGACTCCAGGCCTAATGTCGTTGTGTACCAGTTTGCACCGGAGGCTCCTTACAATGCAGACAATGACTTATTGCTCCGGATAGCTGCCAACAGCAAGGTTGCCGAAGCTTATTATCTGGCCGAAGCAACAACTGACAGAGAGGCACATATTGCTTCGATGGGTAAAGACGGCTATATGGACTATGTTATTAAAAACGGTACTAAAATTGAAGGTCTTTCGGGGGCATCGGATAGCGATGTGACCGTGACCGGCATGGTGGGGGAATATACAATTACGGTAGTAGCTGTGAATGGCAATGACAGGATGGCAACCGAAGCAACTTTCACAGGGTTGAAGTGGGAGTCAATTGGTATAGGTATGTTATCAAGCTCATTCTTCGGGGGTGAAGGAGAATGTGAGTTCTATAAAGCAAGCCCAGTACTTAAATATAAAGCCATAGGACCTTTTGAAGAGGGCTATGATATTGTTTTTGATGTTGCTGATAATAATAGTGTAACTGTAGCTCAACAAGCTGTTTATAGCTCTTATGGAAGTTATGGAGCACTTTATGTTTCGGGCAATGGAGCACTTCAAAGCAATAATATTACTGTTAATCTAACATTTAGAGTGTCTGCCGGTACTTTTGGCGCTTTCACAGAAACTTTTATTCTCCCTGCAACAGAGCCTTAAACAAGGTAGTATTATTCATTATTAAGGCTGTTTTGTAAAACAAATGCCAGTTTTACTTTGAAAGGCAATGAAATTCCAGCTATTGATTTAACTGGATGTTGTTAATAAAGTGTTTTAAAGATCGTTCACTGGGAAGTGAGCGATCTTTTTATATATTTTCAAAAAGTAATCGAAACTAGTTAAAAAAGACTTGACCATAATAATCAATTATAAGTTTGCAATATGATATATAACTTTGTTCTATTTCTCTTTTCCTATTTAGTCTTCTCGGGATCATATTATGTATTTATAAAATAGGATAAATATTTATTTCAACTATTTACTATTTTTTATTCATGTGATCGCTATCATGTGTTATAGATCAACTTCTGGAATGTTTTTAATTATTCCATACATTTATATTTATGCTTGAACCAATAGTACTAGTTTAATAACCTGTTTTTATAGATGATTACATAATAATATTCTTATTATTAAGTGTTTAGTATAGAAATATAGGATAATTCCGGTAGATATAAATATATATTGTCGTTTTTTACATCTCTTATTATCAGCTATTTATAAATTTTTATCACTTTGTATAAAGTTCCTTTACTATGATTACATCGCTGATATTCAGCAATATAATAATAGATTAGTTCTGCGAAGACGTTGCAAATCTCGTATATTGGTATGCAAACACAAGAAGTTGCGATTAAATCTCACGTAAAAGTAACAATGAAATCTGATAGTGAGATACTTGAAGAAGTAATGGTGGTTGCTTATGGTACTGCAAAGAAGTCAGCATTTACAGGTTCGGCAAGTGTTGTCTCATCTGATCAGATTGGTAAGATTCAGACTTCCAATGTGGCTAATGCATTGACTGGTAAAGTTTCTGGTGTACAGCTAAACACTACTTCTGGACAACCGGGAGCTACAACACCAACGATTCGTGTACGTGGTATTAGTTCAATCAATGCAGGAAAAGACCCCTTGATTGTATTGGATGGTATACCGTATGATGGTGACCTCAATAATATAAGCTCTCAGGATATTGAGTCAATGACTGTATTGAAAGATGCCGCTTCAAGTGCTCTGTATGGTGCACGTGGTGCTAATGGTGTGATTATCATTACTACTAAAAAAGGTAATGCCGGACAAGCCAAAATTACAGTCGATGCAAAATGGGGATCTAACTCTCGTGCTACTCAGGATTATAATTATGTTACTAGCCCTGCTAAATATTATGAAATGTATTATGGCGCTCTGAAGAACTACTTTACGAATACCCAGGGAATGGATTCAAATGCGGCTCATATTATGGCTAATCAAAATCTGACTGCAAATAATGCCTACGGTTTGGGATATAATGTTTATAACGTACCTACAGGGCAGTATATGATTGGCGAAAATGGTAAATTGAATCCGAATGCAACATTAGGTAACCTTGTTAGTTATCAAGGACAAAACTATCTGTTGTTGCCAGATGATTGGACAGATGCTGCTTATAAGAATGGTTTGCGTCAGGAATATACAGTGACAGCAACAGCTGGTAGCGATAAGTCTTCTTTCTATGCTTCTTTCAACTATTTGGATAATGAAGGTATCGCCAATAATTCTGACTATGAACGTCTGACTGGTCGTATGAAAGCTGATTATCAAATTAAAGATTGGTTGAAAGTGGGAGCAAACATGGCTTATACGCATTATGAATCTAATCAGTTGGGTGATGATGGTAGTTCCAATTCCTCTGGTAATGTATTTGCTTTAACTCAGATGGCTCCGATTTATCCGCTATACCTGCGTGATGGAAATGGCGTAATAATGAAAGATGCTAATGGAATCACACGTTATGACTATGGTGATGGCTCTAACGCTGGTAATAGCCGTCCTTACTTGGGACAAAGTAATGCCTTATCCAGCAGCATTTTGGATAAGATGAATGCTGAGGGTAATGCAATTAGCGCTGTAGGCTTTTTCGAGGTACGTTTCTTGAAAGATTTCAAATTTAGTTCTACCAACAGTGTATATGTAGATGAGATGCGTCAGACTAATGTTACGAATCCCTACTATGGTCAATATGCTTCTTCTAATGGTATTGCATATAAATACCATACTCGCCAGCTATCATATAATTATCAGCAATTATTGAACTATAAAAAGAGCTTTGGCCCCCATAATGTAGAAGCGATGTTGGGCCATGAGTCTTATCGTTATAAATACTATTATTTATATGCTTCAAAATCTAACATGTTCGATCCGAATAACCCGGAATTGATTGGCGCTATCTTGGATGGTTCTGCTAACTCTTATACAAAAGACTATAACACAGAAGGTTATTTTGGTCGTATACAATATGATTTTAATGAAAAATACTTTGTATCTGGCTCTTATCGTCGTGATGCTTCTTCACGTTTCCATCCGGACAATCGTTGGGGTAATTTCTGGTCATTAGGAGGTGCTTGGTTAATTTCTAAAGAGGATTTCTTTAATGTAGAATGGATTGATGAGTTAAAATTAAAAGCATCTTATGGTTCGCAAGGTAACGATAATATCGGTGACTACCGTTATATAACTACTTATGAGATTGTAAATGCAAACGGTAACCCGGCGGCTGTTCCTTATGCTATGGGTAACAAGGATATTACCTGGGAAACAAATGGTAACTTCAATGTTGGTATTGACTTTGCAGTTCTCAAAAATCGCTTAAGTGGTACTGTAGAATATTTCAATCGCAGGACTTCTGATATGTTGTTTTCATTCCCTCTTCCTCCTACAATGGGCTTTACTTCTTATTATTCCAATGTGGGTGATATGCGTAATACGGGTGTTGAATTAGAATTAGAGGGTACGCCAATCAAGACCAATGATATGAAATGGACGATTAGCTTAAACTTTACTCATTACAAGAATAAGATTACGTATTTGTCAGAAAAGTCTAAAACGTTGAAAGTAGATGGAGTATCCGGTTATTCCAGCGGTAGCTTCTTCTACGGTGAAGGTGAACCTTTATATACTTATTATCTGTATAAATATGCCGGTGTTAATGAAAAAGGAGAATCTCTGTTCTATAAAGATATAAAAGATAAAGATGGTAATGTAACCGGAGTTGAAACAACAACGAAGCCCAGTGAAGCAACACAGCATCTTTGCGGAACTGCATTGCCGGATATGTACGGCGGTTTTGGAACAAGTTTTGAATATAAAGGTATTGATTTCTCTATTGATTTTGCATATCAACTTGGTGGACAAGTTTATGATAGTGACTATGCTGCGTCAATGGGAATTAACAAGGGACATGCTTTCCATGTTGATTTGTTGAATGCTTGGACTCCGGAAAATACAAGTTCTAACATTCCTCGTTTCCAATATAATGACTCATATATGAATCAGAGTTCAGATCGTTTCTTGACTGATGCTTCTTATTTGAGCTTGCAGAATATTAATCTGGGTTATACTTTGCCATCACGAATCTGCCGTACTATGGGTATGGAAAAACTGCGCATCTATATGTCTTGTGATAATGTTTGGGTATGGTCTAAACGCCAAGGACTTGATCCACGCCAGAGTATTACAGGTAGTGTAACATCTGCTTATTATGCTCCAATGCGTACTATTTCGGGAGGTATCACACTTACATTCTAAACCAATTAGCAATTATTGAATATGAAAAATATATCTAAATTAATATTAGGGGTCTGTCTTTCTTCATCCGTTCTGATGACCGGATGTATTGAAGAAACGCTTCCTACCCAGGTGGCAACTGAAGACCAGTTAGGCTCGTCATCAAAAGCTACAGAAGCATTATTGTGGGCAATGCCTGCCTATTTTAATACATTCAGAGTATTACCCCAACGCCAGGACTATGACTGGGGATATGGTTCTATTATGCATATCCGTGATGTGATGACTGAAGATATGCCTATAGTATATAGTGGTAGTGGTTATGACTGGTATACCGGTTGGGAAATGAATAAAGCTCAAGGTGACAGTTACATGTATGCACAATTTCATTGGTGGTATTACTACAAGTTTGTACAGACGGCTAATAATATGATTGGTGCAGTAAATACAGAAACTGCTAATACCTTGCAATTAGGTTATTTAGGTGCTGGTCATGCATTCCGTGCATTGGCTTATCTGGATATGGCACAAATGTATGAATTTATGCCGGTTGAAGGTTTTTCTTCAGTGAACTCCAGCGGAAATGATGTATTGAACCTGACTGTGCCTATTGTGAAAGAAGGTATGACTGAAGCAGAAGCAAGAAATAACCCTCGCGTTACACGCCAAGTAATGGCTGAGTTTATTCTAGGGGATTTAAATAAAGCAGAAGAATATATTGTCAACTTAAAAATCACGACTAAGACACTGCCTCATCTGGATGTGGTATATGGTTTAAAGGCTCGTTACTATATGTGGCTGGGCGATTATGCCAATGCTAAGACTTATGCACGTAAAGCTATTGATGCAACGAGTGTTACTCCAATGACAGAAAATCAATGTCTAAGTACAACTAAAGGATTCAATGATCTTTCTTGTTGGATGTGGGGCTCACAACTAAAGGCTGAAGATGATCAGGTAAAGAGTGGTATTGCAACCTGGACTTCTTGGATGTCTAATGAAGCATCATATGGATATACTGGTGGAGAACCATTTTTAATGATTAATCGTACTATGTATGAAAGGATGAGCGATACGGATTTCCGCAAGAAAATCTGGAAAGCTCCTGCCGGTACTGCTCTGGAAGGAAAAACTCCATTTATAAATCAGGAAACAGGTGAAAAATTACCAGATTATGCATCTGTGAAGTTCCGTCCAAATGAAGGAAATACAAGTGTTAGTAATGTTGGTAATGCTGTTGCTTTCCCTATAATGCGTGTTGAAGAGATGTACTTTATCGAGGCTGAAGCTGCTGCCCATCTAAATGCTGTTGAAGGTAAACAGTTACTGGAAACATTCATGAAAAACTATCGTGATCCGAAATATGTATGTTCAAATAGTGATGTGGTTGAAGAAGTTGTATTTCAAAAACGTGTAGAACTATGGGGTGAAGGTTTGACATTCTATGATGTGAAACGTCTGAATATGAGTGTTACTCGTGGCTATCCGGGTACAAACTTCTATGACACTGCTCGTTTGAATACTAAAGGACGTCCGGCATGGATGAATATGAATATTGTAAGACAAGAAAGCGATAATAATGAAGCATTGGTTGGTTTTGGTAACCCAGATCCTACAGACTTTTATAAACCTTGGATTAGCGAGTAAAAACAGCTTTGAGTTTTAAAGAATTCGATTATAAATAAATTTACTAAAAATTATTAGTATGAAAAAACTAAATATATATCTGCTGGCGCTGATGGGTGTATTTGCACTTACTTGGAGTGCATGTACCGACTCATACGATTATGATCCGGCTCCGAGCGTTAATGGCGAAGGTGTATACTTCCCCTCATCCGTCCAAACTTCTATAACTCTAGATGGTACGGAAGGTAGCTTTACACTTAAAGTACAACGTACAAAGTCTACCGGAGTAGGAGAATCCGGTTTGACTGCAGAATTCACCGAAGGAGGTGCTAGTGTATTCTCTGTCCCAGCTAAAGTTAGTTTTGCTGATGGTGAAACAGAAACGACTGTAACGGTAAACTATAATAATCTGGTACGTGGAACAACATATAACATGACGCTTTCTTTTGTTGATGGCACACCTTATGGTGGTTCCTCTCTTACCTTTAAAGTCTTGTATCCGGCTGAAGTGCTTGAAGAATGGGAACTTGTATCTGATAAGGCGATTTTGATTGATAATATACTTAATCCTTGGGGAATAAAAGATTATCTAATATCAGGGATTACAGTAGAAAAGGAGAAAAATTCGAATAAATATCGTTTCAGAAGTCCGTATACAAATGCCTATTTTATTGATGTAAATGGAGCACCACTATTCCCTGATGACTATCAATATCCTTATATAGTATTAGATGGTGAAACTTATAAAGAAAAAGCTCCAAGTGAATATTATATACCTAAAACCGCTTTAGGTTTCAAGATGGTCAACGGCGCAGGGCTTAGTGTAGATGCTACTTGGAATTCATTTGGGTCTGTTGCTGTTAATCTTTCTACTAGTTCTGGCCCGATAGAACCTGGAAATGCAACTTATCCGATGGCTAAATATGATACAAATACCAAGATGTTCAATTTAGGTAGTGTTTATCATAATGTAGAAGAATATGGCTTTTATATGCCTACAGGTATGGTACTTTATCTTGATCCAGCATTGATGTCCCCAGATTATGACCGTGACTATACTTGGGAAACTGTAAATGATGCCACGGGTTATTTCACTTCTGAAATTGCAGGAGAAAGTTGGACACAGGTTGTACAACAAGCAGAAGAAGATCCTACTTTCTATCGCTTTACGTCGCTCTATGCTCAAGATGTTCATATCTACTTCAACTATGACGCAGTAAAAGGAACATTGACTATGCCTAAGATGCAACCGACAGGGCTTACAACTTATGGTAATGAGGTCTATGTAGATGCAGTTCCTGGTAAATGCACCGTAGATGCAGATCATAAATTTACTTTTGTATTGTCATTCTACCTTGTAGATGCAGATGACAAGAAGACAGCAGAGTTGATGCAGAGTACAGAAATTTTCCTTTGGGGACGTGGCCCACTTGATCAATTGGTAAAAGGAAAGAAGATTGAAGATTATGTTGGTACATGGTCTGTACCCTTAACAAACGGACAAGATGGAGGTAGAATGTCTGTTAACATCACTAAGGCAGATAAAACGACACTACTTGTTCAGGGTTTGTCTATTGTAAAAGATTACGATGATACTATGGCACTTGAGTATGATGCTGAAACTGGTTTTTTGAATTTTGAGTTCCAGCAGGTGGCTTCTATTAACGGATATTATGGTTTTGTATCTCCATTTAATTCTGAAACTACGGCCCTTGGTACAAAATCAGGAGAATCTTTAATTGGCGGATTGAGTAAAGATGGAGTATTGACATTCCTTAATAACCCTGCAAATGCAGGTACATATGATTCAATGGTATATGTTAAGTCTCCTGATGGAAAACAACTAGGATTTATGACCGGTTATTGGAACTATTTGGAATGGGCACCTGTCACTTCGGCAGCGTCATTCAGTTCATTAAATAATGTAAGTTTTAATACTGGCTTTAAAGTTGTAGAACAAGGAATTACTCCAAGACGCACATATAAGACCGAGTTGAATCTCAAGTCATCTCCAGTACAGCCCCAAGAACTTTCTACGAATATCCAAGTTCCAATTCATAATGAATTCTCTTTGGTAATTCGCTGATATCATTATAATTAAAAATCAAAGGGAGTTTGCAATTAGTCCATGTGAATATTTGCATACTCCCTTTTTTAACAGTTTTAGGTAACTCAATCTTAATCAATATATGCTTATGAAAAAAATACTACTTCTACTTTTGGTACTGTTTTGTACTATTTCAATGTGGGCTATGCAACGTTCCACCGGGGAAGCACTTGAGATTGCCCGTTCGTTTTTTGCACAGTATCCTGCAACACGTTCTGTTGATGATATCCGGTTGGTTGCTGTATCTGGGGATTTATTAAAGTCTGCTTCTACCCGAAGCATTTCGGATGAGCCAGCTTTTTATGTTTATAACCATGGACTGTCTGCCTATGTGATTGTTTCGGGTGATGACCGTATGAAACCTGTATTGGGATATTCTGATAGAGGTGCTTTTGTAATTAACAACTTACCTCCTAATATACAAAGTTGGCTGGAAAGTTATAATGCTATATATATGGCTTTAGCCGGTGGTGAACAGGTGATAAAAGAGCCTCGACTGCTGACGCGTGCCGTTTTTCCGAAAACAGTAGCTCCCATGTTGGGCGATATCAATTGGAATCAGGATGCACCTTATAATAATGCTTGCCCGTTAGTGCAAGGAAGCCATTGTGTGACAGGTTGTGTAGCTACGGCTATGGCAATGATTTTAAAATATCATAATTATCCAGTAAAAGGTAAAGGTACCTATTCCTATAAGACTTCATCAGGACTTGAATGTTCCTTTGATTATGGGAATACGATCTTTGGTTGGGATAAAATGTTACCACAATATGTCAACGGTAGCTATACGGCTGAGCAAGCAAATGCTGTTGCACAGTTAATGTATGCCTGTGGTGTTGCAGTTGATATGGACTATTCCCCTTCTAGTTCCGGAGCTTACTCTTATAAGGTGGGGCAGGCTTTAATTGACTATTTGGGTTATGATGAAAATCTTGGATATATATATCGCGAGTATTTTACTTCTGAAGAATGGATGAATATGATCAAGACGGAACTCAGTGAGGGGCGTCCCATACTTTATAATGGTGCATCCAAAGACGTAGGACATGAATTTGTTTTTGATGGTTATGATGCTCAAAATATGGTTCATGTTAATTGGGGATGGGGTGGTGTCAATAATGGTTACTTCGAAGTAGTTTCTCTCGATCCATCATCACCGGGTATCGGTGGAGGTACGAATCTTGGCGGTGGTTTTATCTATCAACAAGGAATGCTCATCGGACTTGAGCCTCCTACGGCATCTTCAAGTTACACTTCTCATTTTTTTCTCTCAAAATTAGAGGTCAGCAAAGAAGAAGTTAGTAAAGGAGAAAATTTTGATCTTACGGTTACTGAGATGTATAATATGAGTACGACTTTTAAGAATGGTCATTTGGGATTCATTGCAGAGAAAGATGGTAAACAATCTGTTTTATGGAGTGTATCCTTAGGAGATGTAAAGACTAATTTTGGAACCCAAGAGCAGACTTTTTCAAATATTACAATTCCCAATGATTTTGCTGATGGAACTTATGCATTGTATTTAGCAACTAAGGATACACGTGAGACTACTTGGAGTCGAGTAAGAGGTGGCTATGGTTCTGAGGTGCAATATACACTTACTATTTTAGGTAATAAATGCACTCTTGCTCCATTTGCTAGTAGCTTAGCTATACAGGAAGATTTGGTTGGGAGTGTAGAAATATTACATAATTTATATAGTGGTCGTAAAGGTGACTTTAAAGTGTTACTTTCCAACAAAAGTGCAACAAGTGAATTTTATGGTTTGGCAGGTGTCTTATTCATTACCTCTGATAAAAAACAGGAGATAATAAGTTTAACTGGATATACGCAGCTAGAACTAAAACCGGGTACGGAAGATAAAGAATTCACAATTTCTGGAAACTTGGTTTCTAATCTGACAGAGACATCAACTGATATTCCTACCGGAGATTATTATATCTGCCCGGGAGTACAATGGGGAAATTATGTGTATGGCGTAGGGGAAAACTTAATTAGCGTTACCGTTAATAGAGCATATGGAACTCCCAATTTAGTGATAGCTAATGCACGTTTGGAGAGAAATCAACTTCAAGTAGGAGAAAAACTTAATCTGCTGGCAGAGCTGTCATTGAGTGGAACTGGTAATGTATATGATAAAAAGTTGATGGCAGCGATTTTTACTGTTGGTCAAAGCTCAACGTCCAATTTACATTATGCAGAGGTTTTTATAGAGAAAGAACAACCGCTTGACTTTAAAATGGAAATCGATTCTCAATTAGGGGAAGGCAATTATAGTGTCAGTCTGTACAAACCAGATCTGCTGGGAGGGTATGATGGAAACGATCCATTATGCAAACTCAATTTCTCCATAGGACCGGCTACTGGCATTGAGGAAGAAGTATCTGATAAAGATGGGATAATCATATATCAACAACCTGTAGAAGGTATTCTTTATATTCGCACAAGTAATACTGCTAAAATAATCTCGATCTATAATTTGTCTGGACAACAACTGATACAACGGAAAGAGGTAGGAGATAAGATCGGTAAGGAGTATTCTATTCCGGTAGAAGGATTGGCAGCTGGTTATTACATTATAACTATGCAATCTGTCAGCGGAAAAATATATAGAAGTAAGTTCATTAAAAGATAGGATAAATGGAAAAACAAAGTTGATTCTCTATTTAAAAAACAAAATTTCGAGTTTTAAAAGATCTGACAGTAGATTATCTATACATAAAATGAGGAGAATGCTCTAAGGGTATTCTCCTCATTTTATGTATATGATTTTTCTGCTATTGAGTAATTTACATTGTTTAAAGTAGAATTAAAGAAACTTATAGTTAATATTTGATGATTCAAGATCATAAATAATTTATGATTATGTTCTTCTTTATCAGACTTTTATTTTTTGTAATGGTGTGTTATTTGGTAGATTATTATTAGATTATAGAATGTATATAAAAATGTATAACTTTAGTTATCAGTATAGTATATAAGCTAGTTACTTTTTATGCATAGTTCTTCGTCTATATATAATAACTTGATAATAAGACATATATGTTAATTGTAGTTCTGCGAAGACTTTGCAGGTTTCGTATATTGGTATGCAGACACAAGAAGTGGCAATTAAACACAATCTAAAGATCGTGCTTAAGGCAGATGCTGCTATGCTTGATGAAGTAGTAGTAGTGGCTTATGGTGCTGCAAAAAAGAGCTCATTGACCGGTTCTGTTGAAATAGTAAAAGCTGATCAGTTATCCAAAGTACCGGTAAATAGTGTAGACCAGGCATTGCAAGGTAAAGCAGCAGGTGTGCAAGTAACTGCTGCAACTGGACGCCCAGGTGCCAGTGCTAATATTAAGATTCGTGGTACAAGTTCTATCTCGGCCGGTAGTGATCCACTATTCGTAATCGATGGTGTACCTGTTTCTTCTGCAGATTTTGCAGCACTAAACTCGAATGATATTGAATATATGTCTGTATTGAAGGACGCATCTGCAACCGCGATATACGGTTCCAGGGGGTCTAATGGTGTTATTCTTATCACAACCAAGAAAGGTCAAAGTGGTAAAACTACAATTGACTTAAAAGCCATCTTTGGAATTTCTACCAGAACCTTATCTGATAGTGATTTTACAATGATGAACGCACAGGAAAAACTGACTTATGAGCGTCAATTAGGCATTGGTCGCGGTTCATCAGGTGGAGCTAATGGTGGAGCAATGACTGATGCTGAAATTGCTGCTACTCAAAACACAAACTGGGCTGATGAAATTTTCCGTACTGGTACTACACAATCTTATGAATTGAATGTGGCAGGAGGTACTGATGCAACTCGTTTCTATTTGTCAGGTCAATATTTTGATCAGGATGCTATAGTACCCGGTTCTTATCTTAGAAGAAGTACACTACGTGCCAATCTTGAGCATAAGATTAAAGATGTGGTAAAAATTGGCTTTAATTCTTCTGCTGGTATTTCCAAGGAAGGTTTATTGAGAACAGACCGTAATGCTTTAAATCCGTTCAACTATATATTTAATGCTAATCCTTATGATGCTCCTTATAACGAAGATGGTAGCTACAATACTGATATGAAGGTTGCTGGTAATCAAATTAATATCTTCGAGAATGTTGCTAATAATCCTTCAAGTTTAAGTAAACTTAAAATTATTGCAGCTTTCAATTTGGAATGGAGAATTTGGGATCAACTCAAATATACAACGGTAGCGGGTATAGACTTTACCCAATATCAAAACTACCAATTTAATAAGCCCGAATCTCAGTTATCACAGATTTTAGGTTCGCCTTATGGATATCGCAACGACCGTATCCAGCAACGCTCTACTTGGGTGTGGACGAATATGTTGAGTTATGACAAAACCTTTAATGAAGTTCATGCTATAAAAGCCGCTGCTGCAATGGAGGCTCAATCCAGTCATTACCGTACATTAACTGCCTCTGTTAGTGGCTTTGCTACTGGCAAATTGGATGCAATTTCCGTTGGAGCTACAGATAAAGATGTGGCTGGAAATACCACTGACTGGAGAATGCTTTCGTATCTGGCAACAGCTGGTTATACTTATGACAGTAAATACATTATTGATGCAGCTATTCGTTGGGACGGTTCTTCACGCTTTGGAGCAGATAACCAATATGGTATGTTCTGGGCTGTAGGTTTAGGTTGGAACATGGAACGTGAATCATTCTTGCAAGATGTAAGCTGGCTTACTCGTTTGAAAGTACGTGGCAGTGTAGGTACCAGTGGTAATAATAATATTGGTGATTATGCGGCACAAGGAGTATATGGTTATGGTAGCTATAATGGCGCATCAACTGCTTATCCTGCGCGCTTACCGAATCCTAATCTGTCTTGGGAAAAGAGTATGCAAGCATCTGTGGGTTTGGATGCATCTTTGTTCGACTCACGTTTAAACGTTACATTTGATGTTTATCAACGTAAAACAACAGATTTGTTGCTTTCAACTCGTTTATCTATGACTTCAGGTTTTTCAAGTCGTATTGATAATGTTGGTGAATTAATGAATAAGGGATATGAATTTTCTATCAATGGTGACCTCATTAGAACAAATGATTGGAAACTGACTTTAAACGGAATGATTTCTCAAAATAAGAATGAAATCAAGAAGCTATACAAAGGAAATGATATTTCTATTGGCTGGAATAACTTGATTAAAGAAGGTTATCCTATCAATATCTACAAAATGGTACGTTGGGCTGGAGTAAATCCTGCTAATGGTGATGCTTTGTATTATACTGCAGATGGTAAAATTACCAATACATACAATTCAAATGACGCTGTTGTTTTGGATGGTAAGACTCCTGACCCGAAATATTTTGGTTCATTCGGTGCAAATCTTTCATATAAAGGATGGGAATTAGCCGCTGATTTCTACTTCTCTGGTGGAAACTATATTTATAATCATATCCGTTTCTTTACGGAAAGTGATGGAGCACAGTATGGTAATAATCAAGATAAAAGCATGCTGTATGATCAATGGAAAAATCCGGGAGATATAACCAATGTACCTAAACAAAGTATAAACAATAGCTCTTATCAGTCTACCAGATATTTGGAAGATGCATCTTATTTGCGCTTGAGAAATTTGACCTTGGCATATACTTTCCCAAAACAATGGCTTAAGGTAGCCCATGTAGAAAAGTTGCGACTTTTTGCACAAGGTTTGAATCTGTTTACTGTAACAGGATTTAAAGGACTTGACCCTGAGGTAGGTGATTCACCAGCAGGTACAGGTACAGGTGCCACAGGTGGTGTGCTTGACTTTAGCTACCCGGCTTCCAGAACAATCATGTTCGGTATTGAAATAGGTTTCTAATTATTTATGAATTTCAAAAAAAGACACTCGTATGAAATTAATTAAAAAAACAATAATACCAGCAGTTGCTCTTTTTAGTTTGTCATTGACCGGATGTTCTGGTTTCTTGGATACTACTCCTCATGATTCTCTAAATAGCGACAATGCACTAGAGTCTATACAAGACTTTGATAATACGACCAATAGTGTATATGAATCAATTCGTTCGGCATCTTATACTACAGAATTTATGTTAATGGTACCGGATGTTATGTCTGATAATCTAACGTTGAATCGTGATGGACGCTTGATTTACAATGAGTTTGCCGATTTTAAATTTTATGCTGACACATATGGAGTGACAGGAATGTGGTCTGCTGCTTATAATGGTATTTTAGGTGCTAATGAAGTTATTACCCGTCTGGATGGCATGGAAATAGCTGAAGCAGACAAAAAATTAGCTGCCAACCTACTGGCCGAATGTCTTGCTTTACGTGGTATGATACATTTTGACTTGGTACGTTTATATGGTAGAAACTATCAGCAAGCTTCTGATAGCGATTTAGGAGTTACCTATAAAAAAGATACGGAAACCACTTTTCCGGCACGTAATACTGTGAAAGAAGTATATACATGGCTGGTGGAAGATTTGGAAAGAGCAAAAGGGTTGATGACTGATGATTATAATACTAAAATCAATTATCGCTTGAATAAGAAATCTGTTTGTGCTATCCTGGCGCGCGTGTATCTGACGATGGGTGAGAATCAATTGGCTGTAACAAATGCAACAGCGGCTATTGCAGGTGATGGTTCTGATATGGCAGATACTCAAGGTTTCAGTAAAGTATATACTACCAGTATGGCAGTTCCTGAAGTCTTATTCCGCATAGCGCTTAAATCAGATGATGGAATTTTGCCTGGTAACAGCTGGGGACAGGGTGCTACAACTAGTTATGTAGGTAATTATTCTGTTTCTTGCGGATTAAGAGAACTGTATTCAACAACTGACTGTCGTAATTCTGTTATCAAAATGGTTACCAGCGAAAGTGGTGATTGTAATATGGTATGGAAGTGGGCTAATGGTGGTGCTTCTGCCGGTCTGGTTGATATTCCTCTTATACGTACTGCCGAAATGTACTTGACCCGTGCAGAAGCTAATTATAATTTGAAGCAATATGCTCCTGCTTTGGCAGACTTGAATATTGTACGCTCAAAACGTTATTCAGATTATGAAGAAGGTAATGAAAGTGGTGAGAGCCTGGAAAAAGCAATCCAATTACAAAGACGTTTAGAATTGGCATTTGAGGGGCACCGCTTCTTTGACCTGAAACGTAGACATGAAAATGTAGAACGTGACGGTTTAGGTTTCCTAGCAGATGGTACTGGTGCTCCCGCTGGTGCTCAGGAAGTATCAGCTGATAGTCCTTACTATCTCTTACCTATTCCACAAAGTGAAATAGATGCTAATGAGAATATGGTTCAAAACAAGTATTAATTTCTAAAAACGGAAACAAATGAAAAAATTGACATATTTAATATTGGCTGCCGGATTGTTGTTTGCTTTTGCCGCATGCGATGATAACGAACCGCAATCGTTCAGAGCGGCAGACTCTAATGCAAGCTTTCCGACTACAACAGCTTCTGTAGACGAGAATGCTACCGAACCGCTCGAAATTCCCCTTGCTTTAGCAGGGATTAAAGGCAGTGGAAAGGTAATAGTAACCCTTACGGCTTCTTCTGAAGGAGAAAGTAATCCAGCTATTGAAGGGACTGACTTTGTTATTGAAAACAAAGAAATAGTTTTCGAAGATGGTTGTGGAATACAAAATGTAATTGTACGACCGATAGATAATGATATTTTTACCGGAAAGAAAACTTTCAGAATTATAATCTCAGCAACATCTCCTAAATTATTGGAATCTGCACAGAATAGTGTTCTTGTTACGATTGTCGATGATGAACATCCATGGGCAGCTATAATCGGAACCCATAATATGACCGGTATTTCTGCTTTCGATGAAGTTACTCCGGTTAGTGTTCCGGCTTTAATTACTGCTTCCGATGAAGATACTAACGTGTTGAATGTGGACTTTGGTTATGGAACTCTTGCGAAGATGAGTGTGGAAGAAGTTGATGGTGAAATTGTAGTTACAATGAAAGATAACCAATACATAGGTCCGATGCCTAAACCTACAGGTGCATGGAATCGGTACTTCAGAGCTACCCACGTAGAAGGCGAAGACTTGTATACCATGGGTGCTTTAGTCGGAATCTTTGATAATGGAGTGATCACATTTGAATATGGATTTGGATTCCAGGCAATTCATCCAACCACAGGTGCATCTGGTGGCTTCTTTACCTTACTAATGGATGGCGTTATATCTACGAAAGTAAATTAAATCCTTCCCTATAGTCATTTAAAATAAGGTCACCTATTGTTAGGGTGACCTTATTTTGTTTAAAATCAATGATATGATAAAGAAAAGATTACTCTTGATTTGTTTCTGGTGCAACGTCTTCTGCTGGATGTATGCTGCTCCTTTTAGCTTTCTTGAAACAACAGTTACTCAACCTGATGGAAGTCAATTAACGCTATACGCTTCAGGGGATGAGTTTTACCATTGGGTGCATGACAAAGATGGTTATACTGTATTGCAAGGAGAAGATGGTTACTGCTATTATGCTGAAAAAAATGATATGGGAGAATTGGTTCCTTCACCGTTTTTAGTAGGAAAAACATCGATAACTGATACGGAGCTCAAACCTTGGTTGAAAATTTCCAAAGAAAAATATGATGTTCGTCGTGAACGTTTGCAACCTTTATCACGGACAAGGGGAATGTTTCAACCTCAATACGCTTCTCATAAAAAGCCTCTGAATAATATTGTAATATTTATATCTTTTCAGGATGCTACTACTTTCTCAAAAAAGAGAAGTGTATACGACAGTCGTTTTAACAGTACTACCTCTTCTACTGGTTCTCTTAAAGATTATTACTTAGAAGTTTCTTATGATAATTTGACTATCCAGTCTCATTTCTTTC
>OGZX01000792.1_pt1 | contig 36027 bp, 27 predicted proteins | sample 1576881 | NCBI WGS metagenome assembly OGZX01 (sample SAMEA3541542, study PRJEB24748) | human gut metagenome | biome: human gut; feature: human-associated habitat; material: faeces | place: China | collected 2012 | reverse complement strand
GGCTTCCGGCACAAAGAGCAAAAGCGAGGTGCTGGGCCACAAAGAGTATTTTATACCGTATAAATATCAGGACAGGGACGCAACGAAAAAATGCAGGGAGGCATAGGCAATGTTTGATACAGGAAGTTATTTTTCATTAGAGGGGCAGACCGCAATTGTTACAGGCGGCACCACCGGACTGGGGCTTGCAATCACCAGGTGCATGGTGGGGGCAGGCGCAAAGGTGGCGGTGCTGAGCTATGAGAGCCGGGAACAGGGGCGGGAAGCCTTAAAGGAGTTTGGGGGAAAGGCTGTGTTTTATCAGTTTGACATAACGGACACAGACCATACCCAGGAGATGGCGGACCGGGTCATAGCAGAGCAGGGGCCGGTGACCATCCTGGTGAACAATGCGGGAAACCATTGCAAGAAATACATTGAGGACATGACGGTGGAGGATTACGTAAACGTGCTGAACGTACACCTGGTGGGCGCTTTTGCGCTGACAAAGGCACTGTTCCCCCACATGAAGGAGCAGGGGAAGGGAAGCATCCTGTTCCAGGCCAGCATGACCAGCTACATCGGCCAGCCGCAGGTGGCAGGCTATGCCACGGCCAAGGCAGGTTATCTGGGCCTGGTGCATACCCTGGCAGCAGAAGGCGGTCCTTACGGGGTGCGCGTCAACGCCATTGCGCCGGGATGGATTGATACGCCCATGTTCCATAAGGCCACGGACGGGGACCAGGTCCGTTTGGGGAAAATCCTGGGACGGATTCCCATGCAGAAGGTGGGAAGCGTGACAGATATAGGTATGGCTGCCGTATTTTTAAGCAGTGACGCGGCCGGATACATATCAGGCACCTGCCTGCCGGTGGATGGAGGTGCTCTGATTGGGTTCTGATTGTTTTTCCGAGGAGTTTCTTCTGACAAACCCCACGGGAAGCCGGCTGTACCACAGCTATGGGGAGAGGCTTCCCATTGTGGATTACCACTGCCATCTGGAGGCCAGGGAAATCTGTGAAAACAGGGAGTTCAAGGATTTGGGTGAAATGTGGCTGGCTCATGACCATTATAAATGGAGGGCCATGCGCACATTCGGAATCAGCGAGGAGTATATCACCGGAACAAAAAGCTACTATGAAAAATTTCTGAAATTTGCGCAGATCATGCCCTATCTTGCAGGCAATCCCCTTTATATATGGTGCGCCCTGGAGCTGAAGCGGTACTTTGACATAGAGGAACCCCTTGGACCGGATAATGCGGAGGAGATTTACCGGCGTACCAACCAGCGGATCAGGCAGCTTCACATGACGCCCGGATGGTGTCTGGAACGGTCCGGGGTAGAACTGCTCAGCACCACGGAGGATCCGGCGGACAGCCTGGAATATCACATAAAAATAAAGGAGAATGCAGCTTTAAAGACGCGCATTCTCACGGCCTTCAGGCCTGACAGGGCATTTTACTGCGAGCGGAAGACATTTTCGGATTATATGAAAATCCTTTCCCAGGCAGCGGGGCAGGAAATCGTGGATTTTTCCTCCATGATGGGAGCGCTGGAACAACGTCTGGCATTTTTTGCGGAATTTGGAACAACGGTCAGCGACAACGGCATTGCCCACATTGCGTGGGAGGAATACACCGGGGCCCAGGCGGAGGACATTTTTCAAAAGGCTGCGGCTGGGGAGCAGTTATCAGAGGTGGAAATAAACAGGTATAAATCCGCGTTCCTGATTGAAATGGCAAAGCTCTATAAAAAATATCATTTTGTGATGCAGCTTCATATCGGTACCTATCTGGACGCCAATCACAGGAAGGTGCAGGAAATCGGGCAGTCCACAGGTTTTGACTGTGTGGATGACTCCACGTCCGTAAAATCCGTGGGACGTATCCTGGACCGGCTGACAGAGCTTGATCAGCTTCCAAAGACAATTCTGTATCCCTTAAACCCTGCGCAGATGGAACCCTTTGCCGTTCTGGCAGCAGGCTTCTGCGACGGCACGGTAAGGGGGAAGGTACAGCTGGGCGCTCCCTGGTGGTTCAACGACCAGCCCTTCGGCATCATGCGCCAGTTTGGCGGAGCAGGGAATTTGTATCCCCTGAGCCTGTCCGTTGGAATGCTGACGGATTCCAGGAGTTTCTTAAGTTATCCGCGCCATGAGCTTTACCGCCGCTGTCTCTGCAGCTATCTGGGAGAACTGGTGGAGCGCGGAGAATATTTCTCCGGCGAGAAATATCTGAAGGAAATAATAGAAGGAATATGCTACAGGAATGTAAAAGAATACTTTGGATGGTGAGAACATGACTGCAGGTAAAATGAATGTAAAAGAAAAGATAAAGGATATACATTTTTACAGGGCTGTGTCTGATATCAGCAGACCCATTGCGGATTCCACACACACAATCAGCCAAATCGGCTTTTATATTGTGGAGCTGATGACAGCGGAGGGCGTAAGGGGCCAGGGGTATGTGCTGTCCTTCCACTATTCTCCGGGAGCAATGGAGGGAGCGCTCAGGGATGTCTGCAGCTTTATCAGCGCGGGAGAGTACGCTGTATATGATACGGTGCTGGCCAGGGCTGACTGGGACCGGGAGGCGGAATACTTTGGCAATACGGGAATCAACAACTGCGCCATTGCTGCCGTGAACCTGGCCATGTGGGATGCCTGGGGACATACATGCCGCCAGCCGGTGTGGAAGATGCTGGGGGCCAACCGGAGAAGGATACCTGTATACGGCAGCGGCGGCTGGATTTCCTACACGGACCAGGAACTGCTGGAGGAAGTGCTGGATTATAAAAAGAGAGGTTTTAAGGCAGTTAAAATCAAGGTTGGTTCGGGAAGCATCGAACGGGATGCGGAACGTCTGGCAAAGTGCAGGGAGGCGCTGGGGGACAGTGTGAAAATCATGATGGACGCCAATCAGGGACTCAATGTGCCGGATGCGCTGGAGCTGGCCCGCAGGGCTTCCTCCATGGGAATACAGTGGTTTGAGGAGCCGGTGGTCCACACAGACTATGCCGGATACCAGCTTTTGAGAAACCAGTGCGGCATTGCGCTGGCCATGGGGGAGCGGGAATATGATTTTGAGGCTTTAAAACAGCTTTCAGTGCGCAACGCCCTGGATTTATGGCAGCCGGACATCGTCCGGCTGGGAGGGGTGGAGGCATGGAGGGAATCCGCTGCCCTGGCTGAGGCCTTCGGATTGCCGGTCCTGCCCCATTATTATAAGGATTACGATATCCCTCTGCTGTGCACGGTCAGGAGTCCTTATGGAGCAGAGTCCTTTGACTGGATTGACGGCATCATAGATAATGCCATGGAGATAGAAAACGGATTTGCCAGTCCCTGGGAAGGGGACGGATGGGGATTTCGTTTCAGGGAGGAGTGTATGACAGAAGTATAGGAATTGAGTTGGGATTTGCCGCCGGACAGGAACTGATATCACATCGGTTTTCCCTGTACGGCGTTTTTTTCGTTTACGGGTCCGTTAAAATAATTGCAATACTGGAATATCATTCCTTGAAACAAGGTACTTTATATGATAAAATGGGGAAAGAATTCATGCAAAGTGAAAAACTCGTAACAAAGGAGAACATTATGATAAGCCAGTTAATTGAAAAAATAAAGAAAACCAATGCCCCAATCTGCGTAGGACTGGATCCCATGCTGTCCTATGTGCCGGAACATGTGGTAAAGAAATCCCTGGATGCTTACGGAGAGACACTGGAGGGGGCTGCTGATGCCATCTGGCAGTTTAATAAGGAAATCATTGACCATACATTTGACCTGATTCCGGCTGTAAAGCCGCAGATTGCCATGTATGAGCAGTTCGGCATCGAAGGACTGACCGTATATAAGAAGACTGTGGACTACTGCCATGAAAAGGGACTGATTGTTATTGGCGACGCCAAGAGAGGCGATATCGGCTCCACATCCGCTGCCTATGCAGCAGGCCATCTTGGCAGGGTGCAGGTGGGAAGCAAATCCTTAAGCGGATTCAATGTGGATATACTTACTGTAAACCCATATCTGGGAACAGACGGCGTGAAGCCCTTTGTGGATGTATGCAGGAGTGAGGACAAGGGCCTTTTCGTTCTGGTCAAGACCTCCAATCCGTCCAGCGGCGAATTCCAGGACCGCCTGATTGACGGTAAGCCCCTCTATGAGTGGGTGGCCGCCAAAGTGGAGGAGTGGGGTGCCCGCTGTATGGACGGTGAGTACAGCAATGTGGGCGCTGTTGTAGGCGCCACCTATCCTGAGATGAGCGAGATTCTGAGAAAGCTCATGCCCCACACCTATTTCCTGGTACCCGGATACGGGGCACAGGGAGGAACAGCCGCTGACCTGAAGCATTGTTTTAACCAGGACGGGCTTGGCGCTGTGGTTAACTCCTCCAGAGGAATCATTGCGGCTTACAAACAGGAAAAGTATAAGAACTTCGGGCCGGAGCACTTCGGCGAGGCATCCAGACAGGCAGTGATTGACATGGTTGCTGATATCAGTAGCGTACTGTAAGAGACAGGAGATTCATGTTATGGCAAAAGTGAAAATAACAGCAGCCGTCACGCTCCAGGAGCAGCTGGCTGCCGATATATACGATATGAGGATAAAAGCGCCTGAGATAGCGGAGTCAGCAGTTCCGGGCCAGTTTGTATCCCTTTATTCAAAAGACGGGGCCAGGATTCTTCCGCGTCCCATCAGTTTGTGCGGCATTGATAAGGAAAAGGGAGAGCTGAGGCTGGTGTACCGCATTGCGGGGGAAGGCACGAAGGAGTTTTCCGGGCTCACGGCAGGCGATACCATTGATGTCCTGGGACCTCTGGGCAATGGTTTTCCCCTGGAGGCTGGAAAAAAGGCATTTCTGATAGGCGGAGGCATCGGTGTTCCGCCTATGCTGGAACTGGCAAAAGCTCTTCATGAGCTTAACAAGGACGAAGAGGACAATCTGGTCCAGTCCGTGCTGGGATACAGAGACAGCCAGATGTTCTTAAAGGATGAATTTGAGGCATACGGTCCGGTATACGCAGCCACGGAGGACGGCAGCTTCGGAACCAGCGGAAATGTGCTGGACGCTATCCGCGAGCAGGGCCTTACGGCGGATGTCATTTACGCCTGCGGTCCCACTCCCATGCTCCGGGCACTGAAGGCATATGCGGCCGAAAAGGGGCTGGAGTGCTGGCTTTCCCTGGAAGAGAAGATGGCCTGCGGAGTAGGCGCCTGTCTGGCCTGTGTGTGCCGGTCCAAAGAGGTGGATGACCATTCACAGGTACACAATAAGCGTATATGCAAGGACGGTCCTGTGTTTAGGGCAGATGAGATTGAGCTGTAGGCATGTATAGGTGAAAGATAGCGAGGTACCGTTTAGATGAATATGAGTGTAAATATTGCCGGTGTGGAATTTAAGAATCCGGTAATGGAAGCGTCGGGCACATTTGGTTCCGGCATGGAATACAGTGAGTTTGTGGATTTAAACCGTCTGGGCGCAGTGGTTACCAAGGGTGTGGCAAGTGTGCCGTGGCCGGGCAACCCAACTCCCAGGATAGCGGAAGTATACGGCGGTATGCTCAATGCCATCGGCCTTCAGAATCCGGGCATTGACGTGTTCACAAAGAGGGATATTCCCTTTTTAAAACAGTATGACACGAAAATCGTGGTCAATGTCTGCGGAAAGACCACGGAGGAATATATTGATGTGGTGGAGCGTCTTGGGGACCAGCCGGGGGATATGCTGGAAATTAATATATCCTGTCCCAATGTAAAAGAAGGCGGTATCGCCTTCGGCCAGGACCCAAAGGCGGTGGAGGCCATTACCAGGGAGGTAAAGGCACATGCAAGGCAGCCCATCATCATGAAGCTGAGCCCCAATGTGACGGATATCACTGTCATGGCCAGGGCGGCAGAGGCTGGCGGGGCAGATGCCATTTCATTAATTAATACCCTTACAGGCATGAAGATTGACATTCACAAAAGGGCATTCGCGCTGGCCAACAGGACAGGAGGACTGTCCGGTCCTGCTGTGAAGCCGGTGGCTGTGCGCATGGTATACCAGGTTGCCCAGGCAGTGAAGGTTCCCATCATCGGCATGGGAGGAATCAGAAATGCAGATGACGCCCTGGAGTTCATACTGGCAGGCGCCACGGCTGTTGCCATCGGCACGGCCAATTTCCATAACCCCTATGCCACGGTGGAGACTGTGGATGGAATCCGGGCATATATGGAAACGTACGGTATCGGAGATATCCGGGACCTTATAGGGGCTGTGAGGTAGCACCGGCAGGGTAAGACAGTGATAAAAGGCAGTGATAAAGACAGTGACAAAGGCAGTTTAAAAAAGGCAGCAGCAAAAGAATTACAGAGCGGTTAAACGGCCCGTAAATACAGGAGGTTTAAGGAAGATGGAAAACTATAAGCAGGAATTTATAGATTTTATGGTGGAAAGCAGTGTGCTAAAATTTGGCGACTTCACATTAAAGAGCGGACGTAAGTCCCCGTTTTTCATGAATGCGGGAAGCTATGTCACAGGAACCCAGCTGAGAAAATTAGGAGAGTACTACGCAAAGGCCATCCATGACAATTTCGGACTGGATTTTGATGTGCTCTTTGGGCCGGCTTATAAGGGGATTCCCTTAAGCGTGGCAACCACCATGGCAATCAGTGAGCTGTACGGAAAAGACATCCGTTACTGCTCCAACCGCAAGGAGGTCAAGGACCACGGCGATACAGGCATCCTTTTGGGCAGTCCTATCAAGGACGGGGACAAGGTAGTTATCATCGAGGATGTGACCACTTCCGGCAAGTCCATCGAGGAGACATTCCCCATCATCAAGGCCCAGGGAGATGTGGAAATCAAGGGACTCATGGTTTCTTTAAACCGTATGGAGCGCGGCAAAGGCACCAGGAGCGCTCTGGATGAGATTAAGGATTTATACGGTTTCCCCACTGCCGCCATCGTTTCCATGGCAGATGTGGTGGAGCACCTCTATAATAAAGAAATAAATGGCAAGGTAGTCATCGACGATCAGATAAAGGCAGCCATCGACGCTTACTATGAGCAGTATGGAGCCCAGGCATAATGATGTTTCCAGGAAGAAAGGCGATGAATATGGAGAGAGTGTATAAAACCATGCGTAACACAGGGGCTGGCTGCATAGCGATAGGAGTCATCATAGCAGTGACCGGCCTTACGGTTGGAATCATTTCCATTGTAAATGGAGCGCTGCTGCTGAAACGAAAATCCGAAATTGAATTTTAGTAAGCGGGGCTGACAATGATAAGAAATACAACAAAGCGTCAAAAGCTGGGCTGGGTATTATTCATACTGTATCTTTGCTTTCTGGCGTATTTCATGTTTTTTTCAGAATCCTTCGGGCGCACAGACACAGACAGGGGGTACCAGTATAATCTGGTGCCCTTTAAGGAAATTACGCGGTATTTCCGGTATTATGACGTGTTGGGACCCACATTGTTCATGATTAACATGATAGGAAATGTGGCGGCCTTCATGCCTTTTGGGTTCTTTCTCCCCATTATCAGCAGACGCAGCAAAAAGTGGTACAACACGGTTATGTTCGGCTTTGTTTTCAGTCTGATGTTAGAGACTCTGCAGCTGGTGTTCAAGGTGGGAAGCTTTGATGTGGATGATATGCTGCTCAACACCCTGGGAGCAGCCGCAGGTTATCTGTGTTACCGCCTGGTACAATGGACCCGGTGCAAATTGAGAAAAAGGAGGCTTTCCCGTTGAGGCAGATTGGCGATAAGGTATCGTATGTTAGAAATCCTTTTGCAAGAAACAGCTACTATTGTCTGACACTGGCAGTGCTGGGACTGGCTTTAGGCACGGCCAGCATGTATCTGTCTGTGGCCAGGGCGGGCCAGGGAGGCCTGAATACAGGGGCTTACGGCTTTTCCAGCCTTGCTGCAGCCCTTATGGGGCTGTGGTACGGTGTGCGCTCATTTATGGAAAAGGACCGCAATTACATACTGGCGAAAATAGGAATCAGTATCTGCGTGGTGCTGGTCATCGTGTGGGCTGTGATTATCATAACCGGTATTGTAAGATAGATGGGAGTAAATGCAGATGGATTACAGAATCTTATTACAGGAAGAGAATGATGCCGTAAGGGAGCGCTACGAATTGTCCATGGAGCGTATCAGGTCCATGGATACAGAGGAGATGGGGCTGCCTTACGGCTGTTATTTTAAGAAGGTTTCGGCTTTTATCCGCAGGATAGAGCGACTGGCAAAGCGGGTGGAAGAAACCGGTTTAAGCGGGGAGGACGGGCTGGAGGGGACTTCTTTGACCCTGGAGGCGCTGCAGGAGGAAAATTACGCCCTGTACCAGGACATTCTGCCTGAAAATTACAGGGAGAGCTTTGCCAATCCGGATTACGCGGTGGAGGTTTTGGGGGATGGCTACGGCCAGCTTTTATCCTTTCTCTATACGGAAATCCGGGCTGATATTGTATATGCCTTTGAGATGCGGCTTATGAATATCACCATACTGAATGAGCTGTTCCTGGAAGTGTATAACCTTTTTGCCCAGGCATGGGAGGAGGGAAAAAATGCGCCTCTGGAGCAGCTGATTAAGGATTCCCTGTACTGGTTTGTCAGCGACTATGCGGAGGTCACCGTGGACTGGCGGATTCGGGAGGGACTGGATCCGGCCCTTTCCTTTGGAACAGATATCGTGATGAAGCGGGATTTGACTGATTTGCGGTATCTCTATGCCTATGGGGAATATGTCTCGGAGACAGAGATAAAGCTTGCCTCTTTCATGAACAGTCTTCCCCAGGAGACCATTGACCAGATGGCATCCACTTATACGGAAGGATTCAGGAAGGGGTTTCAGGTCATGGGCAGGGACCTGAAGAAAAAACGAACCGTTGTGGTGGAATTCCAGCTGGGCTTTGAGCGGATGATCCGCAGGGCGGTGGAGTACTTCCGGGAGATGGGACTTGAACCCATCTGTTACAGGGCAGCGGTGGAGTCCGTGAACCGCAGGGCGAACGGACGCAGGGGATATTACGGCACATCTCCCAACAAGCAGTACGATTATGACCATCGTTATGACAGCGCCCTTTATATGGGCAATGCTTTTAAGGAGAGGAAGCTGGCCGTTCTGCGGTCCGCCTATGAGACCTACCGGAAGGAAGCCGCCTGGTGCGCTGGCCCTGCCCTGGTGGAGACATTTGGTGAGGAAGGCTTTGCTCCTGAGAATAAAAAAGCGGCCCTGGCCCTCAACGCCCATCAGGAGGCGCTGACCCTGGCTTATGCCAATGAATCCAGGCAGATTGTAAATCAATATATGCCGGGAGACGAGACCAGCTTCACCATCATTGCCTTTCCCAAACCAGAGATTGGGCCGGATTTCGAGGCTGTTTTCAGGGAAACCATCCGGATCAATACACTGGATTATGAGAAGTACCAGAAAATACAGCAGTGTATCATCCAGGCACTGGATGAGGCCGGCTATGTGCTCATAACAGGCCGTGACGGCAATGAGACATCCATGAAGGTGGCTCTCCATCCCTTAAGGGACAGGGAAAAGGAGACTAATTTTGAGAACTGTGTGTCTGATGTGAACATTCCGTTGGGAGAGGTTTTTACATCCCCCATATTGAAGGGGACAGAAGGACTGCTGCACGTAAAGAATGTTTATGTGGAGGATTATCAGTTCAGGAATCTGCGCATGGTGTTTAAGGATGGTAAGGTGACGGAGTATTCCTGCGGGAATTTTGAGGACGCCGGGGCTGCCGGAGCTGCTGGAAATGATCAGGGCGCTGGGGCAGCTGGAAATGATAAGGACGCCGGGGACGCCCGCAGACAGGGCCAGGCCCTTGTGAAGCAGGTCATTATGCGAAACCATGACTGGCTGCCTTTGGGCGAGTTCGCCATCGGTACCAATACTACGGCCTATGCCGTGGCCAGAAGGTTTTCCATTGGCGATAAGCTGCCTATCCTTATTGCCGAAAAGATGGGGCCTCATTTTGCAGTGGGTGATACTTGCTACAGCTTTGCTGAGGATTCGCCCATGTATAACCCTGACGGCAGGGAGGTCATTGCCAGGGACAATGAGATATCCCTTCTCAGAAAGACAGATATGTCCAAGGCATATTTCAGCTGTCATACGGATATCACCATTCCCTACTCGGAATTAGGGGATATAAAGGCTGTCAGGGCAGATGGAAGCCGGATTGATATTATCCGTCAGGGCAGGTTTGTGCTGGAAGGCACAGAGGAGTTAAATGAGGCTCTGGATGAAGCGGATGACGGCGCGGCCGGGTTAGATTGTGAATAACAGTATGATTCGATGATGGATGAGGGAGACACTGCTCCGGTTGTGGGGGAGGGTGTGCTCTATATTAAAAAATCACTTGTACAATCCAATTCATGGATGGAACAAGTGATTTTTTCTGCTATACTAGATAAAAGGAAATAAAAAGGAAAATAAAAAGAAAAAGGAAACAATTTTCCTGTGACCCCGAAACAGAACTGGTTCCTGCGTATTCTATGGTAAATGGAGGTGATATCTTGGGGGAAGAGCACCAGATAGTCCGTTTGGTCTATGAGGCAAAGAAGAGTCCGGAAGCTGCTGACAGCCTGATTGGCCAGTATATGAATTTCATACAGGCAGAGACAGTCCGCTTTACCCAGGGAGCTCCAACCCAGGCCAGGGAGGACCAGCTTAGTGTGGCCATGTTTGCCTTTTATGAGGCGGTCCAGGGGTATGAGCGGGGAAGAGGCGCGTTTCTGCCTTATGCTGCCGCGTCCATACGCAACCGGCTCATAGACTACATCAGGAAAGAGGGGCGCCATCAGGGATTGGTTTCCTTTGATGCCCCGGCAGGACAGGAGGATGATTCCCATGCCCTATTGGAAGTAACGCCTGATGAGAAAAACGGAATCCAGCTGTGGAATGTGAGAACGGCTACCAGGGAGGAGCTGGATGAGTTCCGAAGGAATCTGTCTGAGTATGGCATCAGTCTGTCTGATGTGGCGGATAACTGCCCCCGGCAGGACCGTACCCTCAGGGCATGCCACAAAGTGCTGGAGGCTGCCAGGAGCCATCCCAGGCTGCTGGAACACCTGATACAGAACCGCAAACTTCCCGTTGCGGAGCTGGCAGAGCTGTCCGGCGTATCCAGAAAGACCATGGAACGGCACCGGACGTATCTGGTTGCCATTTTGCTGGCTTATACCAACGGATATGAAATCATCCGGGGACATCTGTGTCAGATATCACCGGGAAAGGAGGGAACCGTATGACTTATCTTGTAATGGAGTGCCATCCGTCATATGCCATTGTCCTTGACAATGAAGGCAGAATGATAAAGGCTGCCAATATGGGTTACCAGGAGGGCCAGGTGGTAGGAGAGATAATTGCCCGGCAGACACCAAAGGCTCCCATCCTGTTCCGTCTTGCTCCGCTGGCCGCGGCTGCCTGCCTGTGCCTGGCTGTATTGGGAGGCGGGGCCTATGGCGCATACGGAATGCCGTATGGTACAGTGGAGGTGAGAATCAATCCAGATGTGAAAATGTCTGTGAGTTATATGGATCGCGTAGTTGGCCTGGAAGGTGTGAATGAGGACGGAAAAAAACTCATTGACCAGGTGTCATATAAGGGAAGAAACTCAGAATATATGACAGGTATACTGGTGGAACGGGCCATGGAAATGGGTTATCTGACCGAAGGAGGGACTGTATATGTGGCGGCATCCGGCGGGAGCGAGCGCTGGAAGGCAAAACGGGCCGATGCCATACGCACAGGGCTGGACACCCTTTTAAAGGATGGTATGCCGGTGGAAGTACATGTGGAAAGCATAGGAAAGGACAGCCCCCCCGCCGCCGCCCCCCATCATAATGGTGAGATACCCGGAGGAACAGGAGGGGATAAGCCGGCATTCATCGGAATGCCTCCGGGAGGAACGGGGGAAGATGCAGACGGCAATGGTGAAGATGACAGGGACGAGGATGAGCGTGGGGATGACACTGAAAATGATGATGAAGAAAATGATGCTGACCCCGATAAGTATGATGAAGATGATGGCGATGACAGGGAGGAAGATGCCGGTAAAGATAAAGCTGGTGATAAGGATGACGGCAGGGACGATGACGGCAGGGATGATGACGACAAAGACGATACGGATGACAGAGATGATGATATCAAAAAAGCCAGGGATAAATCCGGCAGAAACAATGTGGTGAGACAAAGCAGCGGTGCAGACGATGATAAGGATATGGATGATTCGGATGAAAGAGATAATGGGAAGGCCGGAAATGGATTAAATGATAACAGAGACCGGGACGAAGATGACGGCGGGGAGCATTCTGACCAGGACGATTCCGATGAAGGAGACTCTGATGAAGACGATATCGACGAAAACGATTCCCAAGAAGAGGATAACGACGGGCATGAGGATGGAGAAGATGATGAGGACGAAGATGAGGACGACGATGACTGATATCATGTGCTGGTCATGCAGCGTGTTATGTAACGTAAGAAAATAGAAGAGATGCCGCCGGGAGGAAATACCGCCAAATGACTACGGTATGACCAAAAGCAGGACGGAACCAGATGGGCTGGGATATACTCCATCTGGTTCCGTCTTTATGTTATTACCTGCGGCACAACAAAAGCCGCAGCGTATTTATGGAGAAGAGTAATCCCCAATGTGTATTATGCGGTTTGCCCAGCTGCGGTAAAAGGATTCCTCGTGGGAAACCAACAGTATGGTTCCGGGAAAGCTCTTAAGAGCTGCCTGCAGTGAATCCTTGGCCTGGATATCCAGGTGGTTAGTGGGTTCATCCAAAATCAAAAAGTTGCAGGGACTAAGCGTCAGAAGGCATAATTTGACCTTTGCCTGTTCGCCGCCGCTTAATGTGCCCATGGGCTGCACGGCCTGCCGGCTTAGAACCCCGCATCGGGTAAGATGCTGGCGTATCTTCTTAAGCGTAAGCTTCGGGTAGGCATTGGAGACAATTTGGACAGGAGTCAATGTATCATTTTCCCAGCTGAAATCCTGTCCGAAATATCCGATTGTAACCTGCTGTGAAAAAGCGAAGACCCCATCCAGGGGATTCTGGCTTCCCGTCAATGTTTTCAGCAGGGTGGATTTCCCGATGCCGTTAAAACCAGTGACCACCACCTTCTGTCCTCCGGTTACAGAAAAATCCAGATGGGACAAAATGGGATAATCATACCCCACAGATAAACGCTTTACGGACAAATGCAGGCATTTGGTCAAGGGAAGGCATTGGAAACAGAATTCCGGTTTCATTTCCTTTTGTTCCAGGGCCGCCAGCTTATCCATGCGGTCCAGCTGCTTCTGCCGTCCGCGGGCCATCTGTGCTTTCCTGCCGGCTATGTTCTTCCGTATGAACTCCTCTGTTTTTTTGATTTCTTTTTGCTGCGCATTGTACTGCCTTATATGGTCCTCGCGCAGAAATGCCTTCTTTTTCAGAAACTCCGTATAGCTGCCGTAATACTTGGACAGCCTGCCGTTGTCTATATCGCAGATACGTGTGCATATCCGCTCCAGAAATGTGCGGTCATGTGAGACAACCATAAAGGCATTTTCAATCGCCGAAAGATAACCGCCCAGCCATTCCACATGTTCCTTGTCAAGGAAATTAGTTGGTTCATCCAGGAGAAGGACGTCCGGTTTTTCCAAGAGAAGCTTGGCCAGGATGACCTTGGCTCTCTGGCCTTGACTCATGTCCTTAAGAGGACGGGACAAACCGATTGAGACCAGTCCCAGACCGGAAACCACCTGGGCAATATGGGTATCAATGGAGTAGAAACCGCTGCGCTCCAACTGCTCCTGAAAAAGTGATGCCTGGTTCAGAACCTCCATATTGCAGGATAATGCGGACTCGTCATAAAGACGATTTATTTTGGCTTCAAGCTCATATAGGCTGCGAAAGGATGATTTTAAAAACTGCTCCATGGTCAAAACGTGATTGGTACAGGCATACTGGTCCAGATAACCAATGGTAATGCCCGGCTGCCAGGACACGCGGCCTGAATCAGGGATGACCTGTTCCGTGCATATTTTGATAAGCGTACTTTTGCCGGTTCCGTTCTGACCCACAATCCCCATATGTTCCCCACGGTTAAGGGAAAGATCGGAATCACTGTAAAGGCGGCTGTCCCCATAAGAATGGGAAAGTCCTGTTATATCTAATAAACTCATAATTGAAACACTCCTTTTATATTTAATGGTGCTGCGCTGTATTGCAATGTATGGATGAGCGGTGAAAGCTGCATGGGAGGAAACCGTATTGTTTGTAACCGGACAAAAAAAGGCAGAAGGTAGATGCCAAATTTGCACCTGCCTTCTGCCGTATTACAAAATCATACGATTTCCTCACATTACAAAAGGCCATGGACAAAACATTGTCCATAGCCTTTTATGCACGGATAACCACGGGAAAAAAGAGCAATCAAACCGACGGCAGCCTACACTGCTGCCTCCAGTCCATTACTCAGTTTCCCGATGAAATCACGAAAGCGCATAAGATACGCCATACTCTGTACAATGTTTCATCGGTATGAATTGTACAGAGATCTCTTTCTTCCGAGGTTGATTTAATATATAAAAGCCCATACCTGCCTCTCCTTCATTACAATGCGGCAACTATATCACAGCCAACTGCATTTGTCAATATTTTGGCAGCAGCAATGAGAAGGGAAATAAAATAAAATTTTTTGTCCGCGACCCCGGTTTTACATTTTGTCTCACGTATTCTACGGATGTAGATAAATAAATCACAGCAGACAGGAGGAAAATAATTATGACGGCAAAGAGGATTAAAAAGGCAGCTATATTGGTGTGTGCAGGTTTCATGGCCCTTTCTCTGCCTGGTATGGGCAGCACGGCACTGGGTGCGCCCTCCAACAGGGAAACAAGGATTCAGGAAGAAACATGGGGACGTGTGTTCCTCAGCGCAGGTCCGAAGATATCCCTTTCCTATGACAGGGAAGGAGAGGTCCTGGAGGCAAAAGGACTGAATCAGGACGGACGAAAATTATTAGAGGGGGAAGGGAATTTTGCCGGTGCGGACTGTGATACAGCTGTACGCAGACTGGTAAAGCGTATGGATGATAAGGGATGGTTCCGCGGAGACAAAAATGAGAAAGAGCTGCTCATTGAGTCTGAAAAAGGATCTGTTTATCCCAGGGCCGACTTCATGAAAGAGATAGAAGAGGCTGCATGGGAAGCAGTAAACAAAAACGGCATTGATATCACCATAACACTTAAGGATAACGGGAAACAGTCAGAACAGTTATATATAGGGAAGAATGAGGCGAAGCGGATCGCCATAAAGGAATTGGGGCTGAAGGAAAATGAACTGACCTACAAGGGATGTGACCTGGACGACGGTGTTTATGAATTGAGGTTTCTGGTAAATGGAAGGAAACTCGAGGTGGATGTAAATGCCGCTACAGGCAGGATTGCGGATGTGGACTGGGACAATGATACGGGAGCCTGGGATGATGACCGGTTTGACGATGATGACCGATTTGACGATGATGACCGATTTGATGGTGATGACCGATTTGATGATGATGACCGATTTGACGATGATGACCGTTTTGATGATGATGACCGTTTTGACGATGATGACCGGTTTGATGATGACGATGACCGGCACGATGATGACCACGATGGCAATGACTACGATGACTGATGGATGATTGAGATTTTTAATGCCCGGCTAAGACGGCAGCGTGCAATGGAAGTTACGGATGATAGAATGTAATGCTGAGGTGCAATGTGTGATAATACTGAAGAAAGCCGCAGAGAAGTATGATTACTGATGCCAAGGAAAACATAATGATAAATTTTATATTTCTGGAATTGAGATAATGTTTGGAATTTATCAGCAGGCAATAGGATACCGGAAAGAAACTTGAAGGATTTTGCAGGGGAATGTACGGCGGACCCATATGGGCTCCATACCGGCATTCCCCTGCGTATTTTGTTCACCAGCCTGTGTCGGAAATGATAGCCTGGCTGATAGATGCAGGAACCAGGCAGTTTTAGGCAGATACATTATAAAAACAATTTAAAATGCAGAAGACTTTTTTCAAGTTTTATATTGACGGCATACGCATTTCCTAGTATTATGATTATAAGTATAATTGAGCTATATAAAGATACTTATAAGAAAAACTAATAATAATTATCTACAAGGATAATGAGCTTTAGAAAAGGAGAATGAACAATGGCAAAAGTAGGAATTGTAATGGGAAGCGACTCTGATATGCCTGTTATGGCAAAGGCAGCTGAGATTCTGGACAAGCTGGGCATTGATTACGAGATGACAATTATTTCCGCACACAGGGAGCCTGATGTATTCTTTGACTGGGCAAAGGCAGCTGAGGATAAGGGCTTTAAGGTTATCATAGCAGGTGCAGGCAAGGCTGCACATCTTCCCGGTATGTGCGCGGCTATTTTCCCTATGCCGGTCATTGGAATTCCTATGAAGACATCTGACCTGGGCGGTGTGGATTCACTGTATTCCATCGTGCAGATGCCAAGCGGTATCCCGGTGGCAACCGTGGCTATTAACGGCGGTGCCAACGCCGGAATCCTGGCGGCAAAGATACTGGCCACCTCCGATGCGGAGCTGCTTGCAAAGCTGAAAGCGTATTCCGAAAGCCTGAAGAACGATGTGGTGAAAAAGGCTGAGAAGCTGGAGCAGGTGGGCTATAAGGAATATCTTGCACAGATGAAATAAGACAGATTAAAGGAAACGGGCAAAGGAAATATCCAGCTAAATATAAAAGGGAAATAAAAGGAAATTTTAAAGGGAAATCAAATGAAATAGCAGATAAGAGAGGATAGAAACCATGATGGATTACAAGAAGGCCGGAGTTGATATTGAGGCAGGCTATAAATCAGTGGAACTGATGAAGGAATATGTAAAGGGAACCATGCGCCCTGAGGTATTAGGCGGCCTGGGCGGATTTTCAGGAGCATTTTCCATGTCCGCGTTCAAAGGGATGGAGGAGCCTACTCTGCTGTCCGGTACGGACGGCGTGGGAACCAAGCTGAAACTGGCATTCCTGATGGATAAGCATGACACGGTGGGAATCGACTGTGTGGCTATGTGTGTCAACGACGTGGCCTGCGCTGGCGGTGAGCCTCTGTTCTTCCTGGATTATATTGCCTGCGGAAAGAATGTTCCGGAGAAAATTGCTACAATTGTAAAAGGCGTGGCTGAGGGATGCAGGCAGTCCGGCTCTGCCCTGATTGGCGGAGAAACAGCAGAGATGCCGGGCTTTTATCCGGAGGATGAGTACGACCTGGCAGGATTCTCAGTTGGTATTGTTGATAAGAAGGACCTGATTACAGGCGAAAACCTGTGTGCAGGAGATGTTCTGATTGGAATGGCCTCTTCCGGTGTACACAGCAATGGTTTTTCACTGGTGCGCAAGGTATTTGAGAAGGAGCTGACAAAGGAAGGCCTGAATACATATTATGATGAGCTGGGGACTACCCTGGGCGAGGCGTTGATTGCCCCCACCAGGATTTATGTGAAGGCCCTGAGAAACGTAAAGGAAGCAGGCGTTACCGTAAAGGCGTGCAGCCACATCACCGGCGGCGGCTTCTATGAGAATATTCCGCGTATGTTAAAAGACGGCGTGAAGGCTGTCATCAGAAAGGACAGCTATCCCGTTCCTCCAGTATTCAAGCTGCTGGCTGAAAAAGGGCGGATTGAAGAGCAGATGATGTATAATACCTATAATATGGGATTGGGTATGATAGTGGCCGTTAATCCTGCTGATGTGGAGAAAACCATGGAAGCCATGAAGGCGGCGGGCGAAGCTCCTTATGTAGTGGGCTCCATTGAAAAAGGAGAGAAGGGTGTATCCTTATGCTAAGAGTGGGCGTACTGGTATCCGGAGGCGGAACCAATCTTCAGGCAATTTTGGACGCCGTGGATCATGGTGATATTACCAATGCAGAGGTATCTGTGGTCATCAGCAATAATCCGGGAGCCTATGCTCTGGAGAGAGCCAGAAAGCATGGGATCCGGGCTGTCTGCATTTCTCCAAAACAGTTTCCCACCAGGGACGCGTTCAACCAGGCATTTCTTGCCAAAATAGATGAATATGATTTGGATTTGATTGTACTGGCCGGATTCCTGGTGATGATTCCGGCGGCCATGACTGAGAAGTATAAAGGGCGTATCATCAATATCCATCCATCCCTGATTCCCTCTTTCTGCGGTGTGGGTTACTATGGACTTAAGGTTCATGAGGCAGCCCTGGCCAGAGGCGTGAAGGTGACAGGGGCTACGGTCCACTATGTGGACGGGGGCATGGATACCGGCCCCATTATCCTCCAAAAGGCAGTGGAAGTGGAGGAAGGGGATACCCCGGAAATCCTGCAAAGAAGGGTTATGGAGCAGGCAGAGTGGGTAATCCTTCCTAAAGCAATCAACATGATTGCCAATGGGCAGTAACATCTCTTTGACAGTAGCGCACGCCATGTGTGCCATGTTTTCAAAATAAGGAGGAACGTCATGAAAGTATTGATAGTAGGCGGCGGCGGTCGTGAACATGCAATTGCATGGAAGATATCACAGAGCCCGAAGGTGGAGAAGTTATACTGCGCTCCCGGCAATGCGGGCATTGCCAAGGTGGCTGAATGCGTTGATATCGGTGTCATGGACTTTGAGAAGCTGGTCGCATTTGCCGGAGAGCAGGCCATTGATTTAGTGGTCGTAGGACCGGATGACCCGCTGGCAGCCGGTGCTGTGGACGCATTTGAAAATGCGGGCATCCGTGTGTTCGGCCCCAGGAAAAATGCTGCCATACTGGAAGCTTCCAAGGCATTTTCCAAGGATTTGATGAAGAAGTACAACATCCCTTCTGCCGCTTATGAGACCTTTGATTCTCCGGAAGCAGCCCTTGCATACCTGGAGACGGCTCCCATGCCTATCGTGCTGAAAGCAGACGGTCTGGCGCTGGGGAAGGGCGTTCTTATCTGCAGCACCAGGGAGGAGGCAAAGGAAGGCGTCAAGACCCTGATGCTGGATAAACAGTTTGGCTCTGCTGGTGACAGGATTGTGATTGAGGAGTTCATGACAGGACGGGAGGTATCCGTACTCTCCTTTGTGGATGGAAAGACGATTAAAATCATGACTTCAGCCCAGGACCACAAGAGGGCTAAGGATGGGGACCAGGGACTGAACACAGGGGGAATGGGAACATTTTCACCCAGCCCATTCTATACGGATGAGGTGGATGCATTCTGCAGAAAGTATGTGTACCAGCCAACCGTAGACGCCATGAAGGCAGAGGGCAGGGAATTTAAAGGAATCATTTTCTTTGGTCTGATGCTGACGGAAAACGGCCCCAAGGTGCTGGAGTACAATGCCAGGTTTGGAGATCCGGAGACCCAGGTAGTGCTGCCCAGGATGAAGAATGATATTGTGGATGTGTTCGAGGCCTGCGTGGACGGAACCCTGGACCAGATAGAGCTGGAATTTGAGGACAATGCAGCCGTATGTGTGGTTCTGGCATCAGACGGATACCCGGAGCATTATGATAAAGGATATAAGATAGACGGCCTGGACCGGTTTGACGGACAGGACGGGTATTATGTATTCCACGCCGGAAGCAGGTTCGATAAGGACGGGAATATAGTGACCAACGGCGGAAGGGTGCTGGGGGTTACAGCAAAAGGAAATACTCTGAAGGAAGCCAGGGAAAATGCTTATAAGGCAACGGAGTGGGTGGAATTTGGGAATAAGTATATGAGGCATGATATTGGTAAGGCGATTGATGAGGTTGGAGTTGTGATGTAGATGACATCCCCTGGTTTGGGCAGCAGACCAGGGGATTTTCTTTTTTCTGGAAGTTGTTTTGCCCATGTCTGTTTAAGATTGCTTGAATGGGGATGGAGCATGGGACAGGATTATACATATGCACAGAAGGTACCGTTATGTTCTTTTGGGTTGCTATGTGTTATAATTTATCTAAATCCATGTTTGTAAGGGAGGTAAAGAAATGTTTAGCACAAAAAAAATTGCTATTTTTTTAGTTGGCATTATTAGTGTTGTCAGCTTGTTCGCGTGTCAAAAAGCCAGCGCTAATCAATCAAATGTATCAGATACTGAGGAAACACAAAAAACCGTTCTTGAAATGGAAATGAATGCAAATTACAGTAATTCAGATCCGTTTGAGAATGGACGCTTATTTTGTGTGTCTGAGGATATAGAAACTTTGGACGCAGAGGTCTATTTTCAGATGGATGGTGAAAGGGGTATTGTGGAAATAAAAGATAGAAATGCAGATGAAGTTTTATGGAGCAATACATGGGATGAAAAAGTAAGTGGTGATACCATCACAGTTTCGCTCAATAATCTACAAAAAGAGAAAGAGTACGATGTGCGGTTTACTGGAACGAAAATAAATCATGCTGTTGTAAAAGTTACTTTTGAAAGTGAGTTGGTTCAGGAGAAATCAAGACCTTCAAAATAAATGTCCGGCTTGCGTGGGGAGTCGGACAAATCGGTATTTGAAACGGAGATATTCTAAGGTCCCATAGGGCGGTCATTGGGCCAAGTCATTCGGGCAAGTCCATTTGGGTCAATCCATCTGGGCCAATCCATTTGGCCAACGAAGGGGTAGCAAATATCACTGTTCTGTGTGCGCACTTCGCGTGCCGTTTGCAGTCCGGCGGCTCCACTTCCTATTGTTTCCTTTTGTCTGGAACGTTGAAAAATAGACAAACAACTGATAAAAAGATGAGTAAACCTGATATGGAAAGGGCCTCCAAGCATCCGGCCGGATGTGGGGGCTCTTTTTTTATAAAAAATAGTGGTTAATTATGCACAATTAAAAACGAATGAAAGAACATATAATAGCAGTATTGACATGAGATTGACGAACCGCTTCCCAATGATATACGTACTAATGACTCTGCTATGTTAAAAAAACGATAATAAATTATAAAATTTTCATAAGTGTTGGAGCTCCAACACATCCCCCGAAAAAAACCTGTTATAATTTTAACTATCTTAAGGGAGGGATTGGTGGAACGAATATGAAGACTGAGGAAACGAAACTTACATTTTATGGTAACCAGGCGTTTGCCATGCTGCCGTTAGTGGGATATATACTGATCGGCGGGACATTTTCAGTTGGACTTCACTATTATTCCATGAAGGGCCTGTCCTTTGCAGCGGCGGTCTCCCTCTTTGCAGGCTTTTTCCTATGCAGGGAGAAGGACAGATATTGGGACAGCGTGGTCCATGGTCTGGCCCAGTATGGCAATTCCAGGCTGATATTTGTTTTTATGGTCATCGGCATTTTTTCCAAGCTGATGAATACAGGAGGGATTGGGGACGGGTTTATCTGGCTCAGCCTCAAACTTGGTATTTCAAGAAGCGGATTCGTGGTATTCAGTTTCCTGGCGTCAGCCATGATTTCCATGGGGGCAGGTGCACCGATTGCAGCCATGTTTGCAGTGATACCGATTTTCTATCCGCCGGGAATCCTGCTGGGAGCCAATCCGGCCATGCTGGCAGGGGCCTTAATCAGCGGTATTTTCTTTGGGGATGCAATCTCCCCAAGTTCACAGGTCATCAATACAACTGTGATGATACAGCATGACGGCGTGACGGGACGGCCCGCAGACCTGTTGAAGACTCTGAGGATGAGAACCCCCTATATCCTGGCGGCTGGCGGGGCAGCCATGGTGGTTTATCTGATTTTTGGCGGACGCGGAGGTGCCATGGGGGATATTTCCCAGATATCAGCCATGTCCTCCCCACAGGGACTTTGGATGCTGGTTCCGCTGGCAGTGCTGCTGCTTGTCTGTTTCAGGACCGGAAATCTGTTTATGGGATTGTCCTTTGCAATTGTGTCAGGATTCGCAGTGGGACTTCTGACAGGGGTTCTTGCCCCTTCCGACATCGTGGCCATTGACTATGGCACTTTGGGGCTCAAGGGAGTTATCTTTGAGGGAATCAGCGGAATGCTGGATGTGGTGGTTTCCACCATCCTGCTGTATGGGCTGATTGCAGTGGCTGTGGATGGGGGGATGATGGAACGGTGCTGTAACTGGCTTTTACGCAGGAATATCATGGGAACCACACGCGGCTCTGAGACCGTACTGACAGCAGGAATCGTCATTACCAATATACTTCTGGCAGGCTGTGTGCTGCCGTCTATCCTGATGTTCGGCGGCATGGCGGACAGGATTGGGCAGGAAAGCGGCATATCCCCGGAACGCAGGAGCATTCTCCTGACAGCGAATGCCACCAACTTCAGCGCTATTATTCCTATCAACAGTGCATTTGTCATGGGCAGCGTGACAATTATCAATGAGATGGTGCAAAAGCATAGCTATCTTCCAACGGTATCCCCATTCCAGATTTTCAGTGCGGCATTTTACTGCCTGTTCCTTACGGGAATCTGTGTAATCTGGGTGGTTTTGGGAGAAAGGGCTGGAAAGGGCGGACATCAAAAGGCACAGGAGATTTCCCCGGTAAGGGGGAGCTGAAGCAGAGAATGATATGAACCAGAAAATAATGTGAACCAAAATCGTGTTTTATGATAGAAAGGAGAGTTGTTTATGGACTCAGTATATGATCTTATTATTGTTGGCGGCGGACCGGCAGGACTGTCAGCAGCCATTTATGCCGGACGTTCCGAGCGCAGGACACTGCTGCTGGAAAAGGGCAGCTATGGCGGAAGGATTAATGATACGTATGAAATCAGGAATTATCCGGGAACGAAAGCGGACAGCGGGCAGCACCTGATGGAACTGTTCAGGGAACACGCGGCCGGCCATCCCACGGTAGAACTTAAGCGCACCACCGTGACAGGGGTCCGGAAAGAGGACGATACATTCATTGTGGAGACAAAGCGGCGGGGGGATTTCATGGCACGCAGCGTCATCCTGGATCTGGGCACCAGGCCCAGGGAACTCAATATCAAGGGCGAGAAGGAATTTACCGGGCATGGGGTTGCTTACTGTGCGACCTGCGATGCGGAATTCTTCAAGGGAAAGGAAATCTATGTGCTGGGAGCCGGCGACCAGGCCATTGAGGAATCGGATTATCTGACCGGCTTTGCATCCAAGGTGACCATTGTAGTGCTTCATGAGGAAGGACATCTGGACTGTAACGAGGTTGCGGCCGAGCATGCCTATAAGAACCCGAAAATTGATTTTGTGTGGAGTTCCACGGTACAGGAAATCAAGGGAAGCGACCATGTGGAATCCCTGGTATTAAAGAATGTTGACACGGGCCGGGAAACAGAGGTGAAGGCTGACGGCCTGTTCCTGTTCGTAGGTATGGTGCCCCAGACCGGACTGGTGAAGGACATGGTGGACTGCGACAAGGCCGGTTACATTAAGGTCAATGAGAAAATGGAGACCAATGTTCCGGGACTTTATGCGGCGGGCGATTGTACCCAGACATTCCTGCGTCAGGTAGTTACCTCGGCGGCAGACGGCGCGGTGGCGGCAGTTGCATCGGAGCGCTATGTAAAGGAACTGGAACAGATACAGGGAATCCTGGGGCCGGATTCGGGCAGGACCGTATTTTTATTCTACAACCCGTACAGCAATGAGGAGATTGAGAAGACCGCCCAGCTGGAACAGGAGTTAAGCGGACAGTGGAGGGTATACAGGCAGGACGTCACAAGGCAGAGCCTGCTCTACAACAGCCTGAAGCTGGAACGGACGGTTGCGGGGGCATTTTACGATAACGGAAAGCTGGTTGAAATCAAACAGGCTTTTTAACAAATAATAATAATTAAATGGAGGATATGAATTATGGGACAGCCACTTGTTTTTCCACACGGAGTCACTGTTTACAACCCTGAAAAATGCTGGAGCGGTTATACGATTGTTCCGTTAATCAATGATGGCGTGTTATTGTTTGACATGAACGGCAACGAGGTAAGGCGCTGGAATATGCACGCCATGCCGCCAAAGCTTCTTCCCGGCGGATATGTGATGGGTCTTTCCGGATACCGCCATCCTGACTATGGCATGCAGGACGGGGTCAACCTGATTGAGATTGACTATGACGGCAATATTGTATGGGAATTTGACCATTTTGAAAATATCGACGATCCTGGCAGGGACCACAGATGGATGGCGCGCCAGCATCATGATTACCAGAGGGAGGGCAATCCGGTTGGTTATTACGTACCCGGAATGGATGCAAAGCCACTTTCAGGCAACACCCTGATCCTGGTCCACCAGACCATCCACAATCCCAAGATTTCCGATAAAAAACTGCTGGATGACGCCATGATTGAAGTGGACTGGGATGGAAATATCCTATGGAAATGGTCCATCAGCGAGCATTTTGACGAACTGGGATTTGACGAGGCCGCCAAGAACGTGCTGTTCCGCGACCCCAACCTGCGCGCATCGGACGGAGGTGTGGGCGATTACCTGCATGTGAACTGCATGAGCTATCTGGGACCCAATAAATGGTATGACCAGGGAGATATGCGTTTTAAGCCGGACAACATAATCTTTGACTGCCGGGAAGCCAATATCCTGGCAATCCTGGATAAGGAAACCGGAAAGATTGTATGGCGGATCGGACCTGATTTTAACGCAGCGCCGGAGCTTAAGAAGCTGGGATGGATTATCGGACAGCATCATTTCCACATGATTCCCAAGGGTCTGCCGGGCGAAGGCAACCTGATGGTCTTTGATAACGGCGGCTGGGGCGGCTACGGGACCCCCAACCCATCTTCTCCAATCGGCATCAAAAATGCATTGAGGGATTACAGCCGTGTGCTGGAGTTCAATCCTGTTACATTGGAAGTGGTATGGAAACTGACTCCCAAGGAGCTGGGCCATGCGATTCCCACGGACGCCAGCAAATTCTACAGCCCCTATGTCAGCAGCGCACAGCGCCTGCCCAACGGCAATACCCTGGTAACCGAAGGCTCAGACGGCAGACTCATTGAGGTAACGCCGGACCATGAGATTGTTTGGGAATGGATTTCGCCGTATTACACGCACAATGAAAAGGGGCCCAGGAATAATATGATTTACAGGGCCTACCGTTACCCCTACAGTTATGTGCCGCAGGAGCCGGTTCCGGCAGAGGTACCGATTGAGCGCATTGACAATGTGACTTACCGTGTTCCGGGCGCGGGCGCGTTTGGGGCAAAAACGGTGATTGACGTTGAGGGGACTTTGCCGTATTATCAGGATGTAGCGCTCTGTGTGGCAACGGATGATGAGGAAGACCTGTCACAGAGGGAAAAGGTCTTTGAGGTGGATACGCAGGTATTCCATCCCGCCGGCACAGCCAGCTGGAATGATGAGGTCCTGGCAGTGGAGGATAAACCGGTCCTGGTACTGTTCGGCGCAGAGCGCTGCGTTCACTGTAAGGCCCTGCACCCTGTGCTGGAAGAGGCCCTGAAGGAAGAATATGACGGGGCATACGAAATCCGTTATGTGGATGTGGATGCAAACCAGGAGCTGGTAGACACCTACAATGTGGGAGGTATCCCGGTCGTAGTCATATTCCGGAATGGAAAGGAAGTACTGAGGTTTAACGGCGAGATGGATTATGACGATCTGTGTGATATCCTGGACCGCCCATTGGAAAAAGCCTGAACCTGCCGTAAGCAGTGTTAGAAAAACCAGAATGCAATATATTCGGCCACGTCCACAACAATCCCATGGATGCGGATGTGTCTGAACAGAGTTATATATAGATATGCTGTGCGGTCCGCTTATTCCCGGCGGGCCGCATATTTATTTCAGTATGCACAGCATTGGGCGGCGCATGGGAAGGCCTGCTTTTTCGTGCATGTTTAATCCGTTATCCGGCAATGGATTCCGTTATGTTCTTTTGGACTGCTATGTGGTATAATTTACCTGAATCGGAAGTTATAGCAGCGTTTATTTATATGTTACGAGGAAGTAATGATATGGAAAAGAAGATTGTGTTTAAGTATCACCCCAACGTATATGATAACGATATTATTGAACATGAAAACGGCATCTGTCAGTGTTGTGGAAAAGAAGTGAATGAATACTGTAGTACTATGTATTGTATAGATGATGTTCATTGTATCTGCCTGGAGTGTATATCAGACGGGAAAGCAGCAGAAAAATTGAGGGGTGGTTTTATTCAGGATGCGGAAAGCGGCTTGGTTTCCGACCCTCAAAAAACAGAGGAATTGTTTAAGCGGACTCCGGGATATGCAAGCTGGCAGGGTGAATACTGGCTGGCTTGTTGTAATGATTATTGTGCATTTATCGGTGATGTTGGAACAGAAGAGTTAGAGCGGATGGGCATCGTGGATGAGGTTTTTGCCGAATACGATGCCCGTGATGAGTTTGACAATGCACGGGAGTATTTGGAAAAGAGCGGCAGCTTGGCCGGATATCTATTTCGGTGTCTGCACTGTGGAACATATCATTTGTGGGTAGATGCTGACTGAATAGTTTCGGTGGATATCAAAATAGATAACATAAAAACGGGAAATTATCTTATTGCAGATTCTTTTCCGTTTTTTGCGCACTGCGAAATCTTCTTTCACTTAAAGGTCCGGCTCTACCAATTGGTATTCCTGAAGTTTATGGGTCTGGAAGCGTATAGGATTAAATTGAAAATTGACCATTCCTACTCCGGGAAATGGGCTTTAGACATAAATAAATTCAGAATAATGTAAGTTTGAAATGCTTTTTGAAATGGTTTTCCTGTATAATGGTTATAATTGGAAAAATAGACGCTAAAAGGCGGTACCATAGATGAATGAGATAAACAAAAATAACCTGGCGGTCAGGAATACATTATATGCCCGGACGCTGGGAACACTGGAGATACTTTATAATGGAGAGCCGTGGGAGCTGCCGATGTCGGTTAAGGGAAAGGTGATGCAGCTTTTCCTGCTCCTGATATGGGCTGGAGAAAATGGAATCAGCCGCGTAAAGCTTCAGGATTTTCTTTATGACAGAAGAAGTACGGATGCTGCAAACGCGCTTAGGATTACAACAACACGTCTGAGAAAAATACTTTCCCAGTCTGTTCTGCCTTCGGGAGAATATGTGGTGGTCGAAAAAAATACATATTATTTGAAAATGGGGAGAGTGGGGGGAGAACTTGAACTCCAGATGGACGCCGCTCTCATGGAAGATTATTATAACCGGGCTATGGAAACAGAAGATGAAGCTGCACGTCAGCTGCTTCTGGAACAGGCCTGCCGTCTTTACGGCGGAGAATTCCTTCCTGTTCTGTCCGGCGAGGTGTGGGCGGAATCTCTTCGGAGCCATTACCAGGATATTTATTTCAAAGGCGTGAGGGAAGCCTGCCGCCTGATGAAGAACCATCGGGACCATCAGAAGATTGTGAGGCTGTGCGATGCTGCAACTGCGGCCTATCCCCTGGCAGAGTGGGCGGAGCAAAAGATCGGAGCTTTGTTGGCGTTAAAGCGGTATGGAGATGCATTAAAGACATATGATTATGTAACACAAACGCTGCTTGACGAGACCGGCAGCATTCCCCCGGATCACGTGCTGGCGTATTTCAAACAGATTGGCAGCCAGATAGAGCATGTGAATGGCGGTCTGAAAGAGATCAGGGGGAATCTTGAGGAAAGGGAGTGGTCGGCCGGATCGTATTATTGTACTTATCCGGGATTTGTTGACTGCTTCCGTATGGTTATCCGGTCCGTGGAGCGGGGGAAACGCAGGGGATTTCTGATTGTATGCACGGTCCGGGACGGGAAAGATTGTCCGGTAGAGGATGGCGGGAAGCTTCAGGAGTATGAGGACGCTCTGTGTGAAGTGGTCCACAGTACCCTTCGCAGAGGAGACGTTTATACAAAGTACGGACCGGATCAGATTCTGATTCTGGCAAACGAACTGCGGGAAGATAAATGCCGCATTGTTGAAAACCGTATTGTATCCGGGATGCGCAGAAGGTATGGGCAAAAGGTAAGTCTGCATATAGAAAACGTGAATCTGAAGGATTGGTGTCCGGGGACAGAAAAAGGAAAAGAAGATAACAGGCGTGAAAAAACTGTAAGGAGAAGGCCATGACCGCGCAGAAGCGGCAGGAGTCCTTTGGGGATATGATGTCGGTGGCTTTGGAAACAGCGTGGAATACATTGGTATAAGCACCGTGCGTGTCTGTGTAAAATGGACAGGCAGATTTTTGCTTGGGCGGTCATTCTGTGCATATAGAAATAGCAAGGGAATCTTGAAAAAGGTTCCCTTTTGGTTACATTTCAGTCACATATTGGAAAAAGCTGAAAATAGACACGAAAAGGTGTTTCTTTGAAATGCTTTTTGAAATACCCTCTCCTATATTATATTACCATGAGTTGAGTAAAGGGTTGTATTTGTAAATATCAGGAGGTACTGGTTATGATAAAGAAAAATGTTATGAAAAAGCATTCACGCCATGCGGCGCTGCTGACAGCCATCGTGCTTGCTTTTTCTAATGTCGGCACATGTTTGAATGTGTCTCTGGCTCAGGAGATTACCAGTGAAGGCGGAAGCGACAGCACGGGAGGAAGCGGGAGTGACAGCTTGGGAGGAAGCGATAGCTCCGGTGGAAGCGATAGCACAGGTGGAAGCAGTAGTTCCGGTGGAAGCCACAGTTCCAGCGGAAGCGACAGTTCCAGTGGAAGCGACAGTTCCGATGGAAGCGGCAGTTCCGATGGAAGCGGCAGTTCCGGCGGAAGCGGCAGTTCCGGCGGAAGCGACAGCACAGGCGGAAGCGATAGCTCAAGTGGTAACGAGAGCGGAGAAGGAACCGGAAGCGAAGGGGAAGGCGGAGAAAACGCCGGAGGCGAGATCGGAGAAGGAACCGGAAGTGAAGGGGAAGGCGGAGAAAACGCCGGAGGCGAGAGCGGAGAAGGAACCGGAAGTGAAGGGGAAGGCGGAGAGACCGCCGGAGGCGAGATCGGAGAAGGAACCGGAAACAAAGGGGAAGGCGCAGAAGATCCTGGAGTCGAAGGAGAAGAAAACGTCAATGGAGAAACAGGTGGCGTAGCAGCTGGTGGGGCGGCAGCTGGAGACCTGGCAGACAAAGAGGAAAAAGAGAAGGAATTTACAATCACCTATACGGTAAATCCGGAGGGGGCAGCTGAGGTTGAGGGTGAAACCTTAATACAGGAAGGTGAGGAGCTATCTTTCACGGTTAAACCTGTGGATGGTTATGTGATTCAGATTGTAACAGCCAATGGATACGAGCTGGCTGCTGAAGCAGAAGAGGATACGGAGGAAGACAGCGGGCTGGCCGGTATGGCAACGTATGTAGTAACGGATATTGAGGAGAATCTGGATATTGAGGTTGAACTTCTCGAAACAGAGGAGACGGTTTCTGATACAGCAGCATTTATGGCAGAGATTGACGGAATTACAATTTCAGTGGAGCCATTGGATGGTGAATTTGACGCTTCGGTAAAATCGTTATCTGCAATTGCTATTGATGATGAAGATACCAGTTCTGTTATTAAAGGAAAATGTGCAGCGGATGGTTACGGGTCGGTTGAAGTAAGGGTATTTGACATAACTCTGGAGGATGAAAATGGACAGCCGGTTCAACCGGGATGTAATGTAAAGGTTTCATTTTCCGGCCTGGATATTCCAGAATCAGTTTCAAATGAGCGATCTGTAGAATCAGATAAAATTAACGTGTTTCACCTTGAGGATCAGGAAAATGATCTAAAAGTTAATGATATAAAATGTGATGTAAATGAAGGAGAGGGGACGGTTGCATTTGAAACCAGCCATTTTTCGGTATTTGCAATAGCATATCCGGATGGCAACGAATTCGGACATAGATATGTGCCAACATCATATTTATCATCTACAAGCACATTTGAGTATAGAAATAATTCAGAATATATAGTAATTGATACAACAAATAGTACTTTGAATAAAGTGCAGGGTGGGTATGCTCTTACCGTAGATGCTGCAATCGCAGAAGATGCAGAGGGACCACTTACATTTGTGTTGAGTGACGCTTTTATGGAAGCAATGCGCAAATTTGGGGCGGACGATGGAGTCATGCCAACGTATAAATTTAATTTAAATTTAAACCTGACTAATAATTCAAAAATAAAGTATTTATATGAGGCAAACAGCCTATCGGTTCAAACGCCGGAATCAAATGTTGACACATCCTTTTCAGGAATGGATGTGACGATCAAAGGATTTGACGGACAGATAATTGACCGTACTTATGGAGCATACCGGGTTCAAAACAATGCAATAAAAGAGCTGTTTGGCAAAACAAAAATAAGTTTTGAAGACATGCTGACTATTTACGATGTCTTATATGAAAAAGGTTATGATGGCGATTATCCTTTAACGGATTATTATAAGAATTACTATCACACAGATGATTTAAGTACTGTATTTGGCAATTTATCAATGGAAAGTGTGGGTAATAACGGCACATTTGATTTAAGCGGTACAATTGATGAAGTAGCAGCTAAGTATGACGGTACTTATCCCTACTTTGACTTCGCTAATATTTTCACATCAAAAAGTAAACTTGAAGCGCGGCTTTATGAGGTGGAACCGGAGCTTGGAGGCCTTTTATATGACACTTTTTATAAGGAATTATTTGGTGTGACATTTGGTGAGAGAACCGGATATGATACACCCCTTGCACTGTTTATGGATCATGATACCAGCGAATGGCAGAGCGCGGATGCAAGTTTCGCAGATACACTCGGCGATGGATTATCCAGCGGGGAAAGCTGTGACTTTACTCTGGGAATGTTTTTCCATCCCAGAATGGGAAATGCATATCAGGGTTACAATTGTGGATACTATGCTGCAATTACTTTAGTACCAGAAAACACCACCCCTCCGACCCCTCCGACTCCTCCGACTCCTCCGACTCCCCCCACCCCTCCCACCCCGCCAACTCCCCCATCCGGCGGAGGCACCAGTGGTGGAGGCGGAGGAGGTACCACCCCGGGCGGGCATCGCGCGACACCGGATACCAACGGACCTGGTGTTACCATTGAACCGGAAGCAGTTCCCTTAGCGCCTCTTCCCGAAGGAGTTACCATTGAACCGGGAGAAGTTCCGTTGGCGCCTCTTCCCAAGACAGGGCAGAATCCAATGGCACAGTGGGTATGTCTGATGTCAGGACTTATGCTTGGCCTGTATGGCTTCCTTGGCAGAAAAAGAGGGGATGACAATGAAAAATAAATGGATAAGCAGTGCAAAATTTAATTTTGGAAGTAGCTTTTAGAAAATAAAACATGGAATATGGAAATCCTGTAAAGACTGTCAGCCTTTACAGGATTTTTAATGGAATGACACTATATTTCTAAACAGTAAATATGTATACGTGAAGTATTGCCAGGCAATTCGAGAAAAGAAATTTTGCTTTTGTCTTTTATACGGTATTATATGTAAATCTCGCAGGGGCAGTGGATGAAATGAATCATAAAGCAGAATTCATGGAAATGTCTTACCGGCTCCGCCGGCTTAAAATTCTGGGTGATGTTGTTTGTGGAATGATGCGAAAATGAGAATAAAAACCGCAATGTACAGTGGCTATCAGGCGGAAAATGAAACTAACAGGAGATTGCCGGACCAGCGCTGTGAAAATTAATAAAAATATAATATTAAAAGATTTATAAATCGTATATAATTACAAATTAGACTATAATTCAAAACAAGCTTTATGATATTTTTTGAAAAAGTCTAATAATAAGCAAAAAGTCCAATATCTCAAAGGGGATATAGGATGTTTTTTGCCGTCTGAGCAAACTATATCATTTCACGTAATTTCAGGAGGCTAGAATGAAAAGAAAAGGTGAAAGGCTCATAACTTACCAGAAGATAGAAGCGTTTGGTCAATGGCTGGAAAGTTGTGAAAGAAGCATGGAAACAGTAAAGAAATACAGGCATTATTTAAAACAATTTAAAGAATTTATCGGAGAAGAGCCGGTTACAAAGGAGATGGTACTTTTATGGAAAGCAAACCTGAGGGAACATATCACCCCGGTTACCATTAACTGTGTCATAGCTGCACTCAATGGTTTCTTTAAATATTGTGGATGGGATGGCTGTGAAAGTAAATTTTTAAAAATCAGCAAAAGTTCTTTTTATCCTGAGAGAAAGGAATTGACAAAGGACGAATATAAGAGGCTGGTAAAAACTGCTTTTGACAATGGGAATGAACGGCTGGCCCTTGTGCTGGAGACTATCTGCGCGAGCGGGATCCGCGTATCAGAATTGTCGTTTATCACGGTGGCAGCTATTCATAAAGGCCAGGCTGAAATTGAGTGCAAGGGCAGGATAAGGACTGTGCTGTTAACAAGACAGCTATGTTCGCTCCTTCATTCTTATGCGCAAAAAAATAATATTAGTTCAGGTATGATTTTTGTAACGAAAAACGGTAAGCCGTTGGATCGGAGTAATATATGGAGGGAAATGAAAGCGCTTGGCATAGAGGCCAATGTTAAGGCTGAAAAGATATTTCCCCACAATCTGAGACACCTTTTTGCAAGGACATACTATGAAATAGAAAAAAATCTGTCAAAATTAGCGGATATCCTGGGACATAGGGATATTAATACCACCAGAATTTATACAAAGGAAAGCGGAAGCCAGCACAGAATACAGTTGGAAAAAATGAAATTGCTGCTGTATGATACAACAGAATATTTCTTTTGTTGTACTTTAGGATATTCCTGAAAGATTTAAAAAAAGTATACTACATTTGTTGACAAAATTCTACATAATTTTAAAAAAATTTCGATAAAAAAGGATATAAAAAGTAAGCTGGGTAACAAATTAAACCAACTTGGTATTATTTTCACATTTTTTGTTATTTATCTTTCTCTCAAACTTCAGAATTAATTCTCTTAAAATTTCCTATAGTCAGTAAATATCCCGTTTTACCATCCCCTCCCCCTTTTTTAGTTACAACAAAAGAAATATTTAGTTGTAAAAACAGGACGGGAGGGATGAGAAATCAAGCAATTTAGTTCTATTTGCTTTTTATTTGTTTTTGTATTTATCATGAACATCTGTTTTGCAAAAAATTTGTTTGCAATGCAGCAAACAGAATCCTCCGCTGGCCAGGTTGACGTTGCTGGGCAGCTTTCCAGCCAAATGTGCAGCCAGTATCCAGAATTTGAATGCCTTGGGGAAGATGTGCTGGACGCACTCGAAGGAGGAAGAGAAAACGGCAGTTTTATAAAAACTGATATTGTTTTTGACTCTCAGGAGGAAGCCTTTTCCTTTGGCAGATATTATTACAGGTACATATATTTGGGAAAAGAAGAGGTGACATTATACTCATTTGATGAAAATGGGAAGTTCGCTATTTATGTGTCATGCGGGAATCCGGCTCGGGCGGTATCAGAACACAGTCAGGTTCAGGACAGGCTTTCTGAGGTGGTGCAGAAATGCAGCACATTGGGAGATCGGGAGAAGGCTGAGTATTTTTATGATTGGGTCTATGATAATGTTTCCTATGACCAGACACTGAAGAACCGGACCATCTATGATGCGGTTATGAACGGTAATGCTGTGTGCTGGGGATACGTGTCTGCTTATCTTATGCTGTGCAGGAATGCGGGACTGATTTGTGAGCCTGTATATGCCGGAGATCATGCATGGAACAGAACCTGGCTTGATGGGGAGTGGAGATACTGTGACATTACTTGGGACAAAAGTTTGGGAGGCACCAGATGGAAATTTATAACACAAAAAGATATGGATATGGACTCCATGCATAATAATTTGTGATACTCGGGGGACAGGAGGATGACAGATAACATTCATGGATACAGGATGACGGAATTCCGCAGATCCTGCCGAAGGCATAATATGATGAGGAAATTTCTCAGGCCGGTTATCTTTGGATGCGGCCTGATTGGATTGGTGGCCTGGATTTTATTTTCCCAGCTGTCCACAGCGGGTGCTGAACAGATGCAGCCGAACCTGGAAGGAACCGGGACCGTTGATAATCCATATGCGGTAGAACGGCTGGAGATTATATCGAACCGGGAATCAACCCAGAGTGAACGCCAGACGGAACACCAGACGGAGTTTGAATACCTGGGGGACTGGGAGGTGGCGGCCTACAGTTCGGATGAAAGTGACATGACGTATTCCGGGGGAGTTCCGGTGGAACACCATACAGCGGCAGGCATACTGTCTGTCTTTAAAATAGGGGACACGGTACTGATTGACGGAGATACCTATGTGATTGAGGATAAAGTGGATGAAGACGCCAAAGAAAAACTGCGGATATATTTTGACAGCTATGAGGAAGCAAAGCGGTTCGGCCGGAAGAAATGCGCCATATACAGACATTCCGAGTTGCCTGAGGAGAGTCCCTATTATCTGGGAGAGTTTCAGGTTACAGGATACTGCAGCTGTACAATATGCTGCGGGGAAAAGGAGGAAAGGCTGACGAAATCGGAAACCGTGCCCAGGGCATCCCATACCGTTGCCGCAGACCCGTCTGTGATACCGCTTGGTACGAGGATTGTAATTGATGATGTGGTTTACACAGTGGAGGATACTGGAAAAGCGGTAGAGGGAATGCGGCTGGACATCTTTTTTGATTCCCATGAAGAGGCGGTACGATACGGAAGAAAAGAAAAGTATGTGTATTTAGAGGGGTAAAGCAACCCATAACAAAGGGTTTAAAATAAATATATATTTCAAATAAGGATTGGAAGGACAGTAGGATGATGAAAAAGAGAATAACGCTCATTGCCAGCACTCTGGTCGTTACAGCTTTTGCACTGACTAAGCTTCATCCAGTGACCGCCTATGCGGTTGAGGGATGGATGAGCGAAGATGGGGAGTGGAGCTATTTAGATGAAAACGATGAGCCGCTGCAAAATACGTGGAGACAGTCAAGAGATTCCTGGTTCTATCTGGGCGACCAGGGGCTCATGCTGAGGAATTGTTTTATTGACCAGGGGAACAGCCTTTATTATGTGTTTGATGATGGAGCGCGGGCTGAAAATATGTGGGTTCTGGTGGAGGAGGGGGATGAGAAGGGCCATGAGGCCGGATGGTATTATTTTGGCGCTAACGGTAAGGCATACCGAGATACCACATCTTCTTTTAAACGGAGTGTGGATGGCAGGAGCTACATATTTGATGAAAGCGGCCGCATGCTGACCGGATGGTTTGATGAAGATGGGAGGCCGTTGGATGAGGATGAAAACCCGTTGGAGGAAGGCGTGTACTATGCGGATAAAGACGGTGCCTTAAAGACTGAGAGCTGGTTGGATTATTCGCAGCTGGAGTTAAGTGGACTGGAGGATTTGAACAGTGATATCAGCGGCAGGGATTACGATGAATATGACCAGGTGTGGCTGTATTTTAACAACCGTTCCAAAAAGGTAAAAAGCAATGGAGACCGGCTGATACAAAAAAATATAAACGGCAGCACATACGGCTTTGATGAGTATGGAATCATGCTTCCCTGGTGGACCAAGGTGGCAAGTGTCAGCAATGCGGATAAAAGCAATCCCACCAGCGATGTGCCCGCCAAATTCTTTGCGGGGTATGACGGCGGAAGCCTTCTGAGGGACTCATGGCTTTGGATGTATCCATCGGACAATCTGATACAGGATGATTATGATGATGGGGAGTACAGTTGGTGGCGCACGGACCAAAATGGAAAGATTTTTCAGAATAAGATAAAAAATGTGAATGGCCGGTATTATGCATTTGACGGACTTGGCAGGATGCAGACGGGGTTTGTGCTCTTTGATACCCGCAGCACATTCGTAGCCCAGTATGATATGGATGCATGGTCGTCGGAGGATTTCATAGAAGGGAATATATATGGTATAGAGAAGGCGGACCTCTACTTCTTTTCGCCGGACGAACTGAATGACGGTTCCATGCAGACCGGCAGTGAATTGAAGGTGGAACTGGATGATGGAGTGCATACCTTTGGTTTTAAAAGTGATGGTGTCGCCTATGGGAACAGAAACCGTCTCAAACGGGTAAAAGATTCCTATTATATAAACGGTGTTTAATTTATGGTCTATGAGAATATAATAACAGGTGTGGAGGAAGAAAAACTG
>OGZX01000789.1_pt1 | contig 36069 bp, 28 predicted proteins | sample 1576881 | NCBI WGS metagenome assembly OGZX01 (sample SAMEA3541542, study PRJEB24748) | human gut metagenome | biome: human gut; feature: human-associated habitat; material: faeces | place: China | collected 2012 | reverse complement strand
TCTTTGTAATTTACCATTGTTGTATATGTTATTACGTTAATGATTGAAAATCTTGCACAAAGATAATAACTATCCGTAAACATTATGCTTTTGAACATGTAAAATAACGCAAAAGTAGGCTCCCGAGAAAAAATAGTTGGATTTTCTTTGTTAGTTCAACTCTAATCCATACCTTTGCAACCCAAAATACCGGTTACCAGACTAAGTAATAAGAATATAAATTAAAATAAGATACAAAGCAATGAAAAAAGGAATTCATCCTGACAACTATCGTCCTGTAGTATTCAAGGACATGTCAAACGATGATGTATTTATCACTCGTTCTACTATCAATGCAAAAGAAACGATCGAAATCGACGGCGTTACTTATCCGTTGGTAAAAGTCGAAATCTCCAGCACATCTCACCCGTTCTATACTGGTAAGGCTAAATTGGTGGATACTGCCGGACGTGTTGATAAGTTCATGAGCCGTTATGGTAACCGCAACAAAAAGTAATTGAAAATTGAGAAATATTAGTTCCTGATTTCAATCATGACTTATAAGAAAGGCTGTCCTTCACGGGATGGCCTTTCTTATTTATATGAGATTCGCCAACAAAGAAACAGCCCTCCCTTTTGTATTTACAAAGATATTCTTACTTTTGTACTGATAAATAGTTGAATTATATTAATGCCATGTCAAAAACAAAAGAACAATTACTGAACATCCTGGACCAGTTCCAGCTGACAGAGAAAGTTGTTTCCGCAGAACCATTCGGAAACGGACACATCAACGATACGCTGAAAGTAACGAACGAAAAAGGCGAAATCAAATACGTGTTGCAACGCATCAACCACCTGATCTTCACCAACGTGGACATGTTGCAAAACAACATCCAGGTCGTGACTTCACATATCCGTAAGAAACTGGAGGAAAAAGGCGAAAGCGACATCGACCGCAAGGTGCTGACCTTCCTTCCGACAAAAGACAACAAACCGTACTATTTCGACGGCGACAGCTATTGGCGCGTATGCCTGTTCATCCCGAACAGCAAGAGCTACGAAGAGGTGACGCCCGAACTGTCTTACGAAGCAGGCAAGGCGTTCGGCGACTTCCAGTCCATGCTGTCCGATATTCCGGAAGGCACGCTGGGCGAAACGATCCCCAACTTCCATAACATGGAGTTCCGCCTCGAACAGTTCCACGACGCCGTGAAAGCGAATGCCGCCGGCCGCCTGGACGAAGTGAAAGACCTGATCGACGAGATCGAGAAACGCGCCGAAGCCATGTGCATCCAGGAACGCCTCTACCGCGATGGCAAGCTGAAGAAACGTACGAACCATTGCGACACGAAAGTCAATAACATGATGTTCGACGCCGAGACCGACAAAGTTTTGTGTGTGATCGACCTCGACACCGTCATGCCAGGCTTCGTCCTGTCCGACATAGGCGACTTCATCCGCACGGGAGCCAACACCGGCGCCGAAGACGATGAGAACCTGGACAACGTCAACGTCAACATGGACATCTTCAAAGCCTACACGCGCGGCTACATGGAGAAAGCCAAGTCATTCCTGACACCGACGGAGATCAAGCTGCTCCCGTACGGCGGCCGCCTGTTGACTTATATGCAGACCGTCCGTTTCCTGACCGACTACATCAACGGCGACACGTACTACAAGATCCACAGCCCCAAACACAACCTGATCCGCACAAAAGCGCAGTTCAAGCTCCTCCAGAGCCTCGAAGCGCATGCGGAAGAGATGGATGCGTTCATGGGCGAATGGCTGTAGGGAATTAAGAATTAAAAATTAAGAATTAAAAAATAAAGGCCTTGTTCCCGCGCTTGACGCGGGATCGCATTAGAACCGGCAGTATACTTGTTCTTTTGCGACCCCGCGTCAAGCGCGGGGACAGGGCTGTTTTGATACACCCCTCTATTAGTAATATCTAATTCAAAATCAACATCCATGTCAGAAACAGTAATCCCTTCAGCCACCTTTGCAGATAGCAAACCCCATTACGAGCTTCTCGACGGCTTGCGTGGGGTGGCGGCTTTGCTGGTTGTCTTCTACCACATCTTCGAGGGCCTTTCCTTTGCCGCCGGAGGGACTCCGATTACAACCATCAACCACGGCTACCTGGCTGTCGACTTTTTCTTCATCCTCTCCGGCTTCGTCATCGGTTACGCCTACGACGACCGCTTGGGGAAAACGATGACGACCGGTAACTTTTTCAAGCGACGCCTGATCCGTCTTCATCCGATGATCATCATGGGAGTGATTTTAGGAGCGATAGCCTTCTTCATACAAGGTTCCGTCCAGTGGAACGGCAAGCACGTGGCGGTCTCGGCCATGATGTTGTCCGCACTTTGCGCGATGTTTTTCATCCCCGCCCTGCCCGGTGCGAGATATGAGGTGCGTGGCAACGGCGAGATGTTCCCGCTCAACGGCCCGAGCTGGTCGCTCTTTTTCGAATATATCGGCAACATCCTCTACGCCCTCTTCATCCACCGCCTTTCCACCAAGGCCCTGACCGTGTTCGTCGTCCTGTTAGGCGCAGGGCTGGCTGGATTTGCTCTTTTCGATGTTTCGGGATATGATATGATCGGTGTGGGCTGGACGCTCGACGGCGTGAATTTCCTCGGCGGTTCCTTGCGTATGCTTTTCCCCTTCTCGTTGGGAATGTTGTTATCCCGCAACTTCAAACCGTTCAAGATGAGAGGCGCTTTCTGGATCTGCTCGGCCGTCCTGCTCCTTCTTTTCTGCGTACCTTACCTAAAGACAGACGTCCCTTTCAGCCTCAACGGGCTCTTCGAAGCGGTCTGCATCATCCTTGTTTTTCCGGTCCTTGTCTGGTTAGGCGCTTCGGGCAGCACGACGGACAAACGGTCCACGCAGGTTTGCAAATTCTTAGGTGACATCTCCTATCCTCTCTACGCCGTCCACTACCCGATCATGTACCTGTTCTACGCCTGGCTGATAGACAACGAACTCTACACCTTCGCCGAAATCTGGCCCATGGCAATAGCAGTCTACGCAGGCAGCATCGTTTTAGCTTACCTCTGTCTGAAACTTTACGACGAACCGGTAAGGAGGTGGTTAGGTAAACATTTTCTTACCTAATGCATACAAAGGGCAGACCCGGATTTTATCATACGAAGAGAAGTTTTCCAACGAAGAGCGGATACCATAATCAAGCCCCTTTTCTTCCAGATAGACATACAGGCTCCGCATGGAGCCTTTCACTCCGGACTTAATCTCGATCGGGCAAATGCGGTCGGATTGTTGAACCAGATAGTCCACCTCCGCATTACTGCCTTTCGCTTCCCTGGCCCAATAAAACAATTGAGCCTGTGTATAAGGGCCGGCATTTTTCACCAGTTCCAACCCGGCGAACAATTCAGCCAAAGCCCCTTTATTGACTACCTCCCAGTCTTCCGACACAAGCAAAGCCGGGATAGCAAGCCCCAACATCCGCTGAAACAATCCCATGTCCATTACCAGTAATTTAAACTGCGACAGATCGCTTCCCGCCCCTAAAGGAATGCCGTTTCCCGGAGACCGGTAAACAGGAATCAGCAACCCTGCCATAACCAGCAGCTCGACCGCTTCCCGCACCTGCCGGTAAGAACTATCACTGCTTGCCCGTGCATAAACAAACTTGCCGCCAGCCTGTTCCGCAGCCGAATCGAAAACCTCCTGAATACGCAAAGTCGGCACCTTCTCCTTATATTTCGCAAAATCAGCCCGGAAAGCCACTTTTATGTCATCCAGAATACGCATACACTCCAGCATATCTCCATTAGAGGCATATTCGGAAACGACCTCCGGCATACCGCCTAAAATCAGGAACTTCTTCAAATAATCATTTAGTTTATTATGGAAAGGCTCAGCCAAAGGATGCTCATAGTCAGCCTTGTTTTTAGCATCCGCCAACCGTTCTTCGCCCATTGCCCACAAAAACTCATCGAACGAGAACGGATACATAAACAGCGACCTCACCCTTCCGACAGCAAACGAGCGCAAATCAGAAAGGGCGAACTCCAACAACGAGCCCGCCGCAACCAGATGCAATTCGCCATATTTCTCATAAAAAAAGCGCAAGGAAGAGATTGCCGGAAGACACACCTGTATCTCATCGAAGAACAACAACGTTTCCCCCGGCCTGACCGGAATATTATAATAAAGAGACAACTTCTCGCAAATGGCCGCCGGGTCCAGATTCCCTTCAAAGAAAGTATGCACCTCCCTGTCGCTCTCGAAATTGACCTCTAAGAAATAAGTAAACGACCGTGCAAGATTCCTCACGGCAGAAGATTTACCAACCTGCCTGGCTCCCCGCAACAACAACGGTTTACGGCTCTCCGCTTCCGCCCATTTCTTCAGCTCCGCATCTATTGTTCTCCTTAAATACTTCATACACTGTATTTCAATTGATTAATCATTCATTTGCACGAAATCATAGGCAATAATGCCCAAGTTTTGCACGAAATCATAGGCAATGATACGCATATTTTGCACGAAATACAAGGATATGGAGCTATTTCTTGGCTTCCCTCTCGAACGTCGTACGCTTCAACTTCTTGTTTACGACCTCCGAAGCGCGGAAGGTCATTCCTTTGACACGGATCGATTCGGCACGTATCTCGTTCTTCTTTTCTACTAAACGGCTTTGGGCCGACACGGAAAACGAACCGAAACCATCCAGATTGACGGTATATCCATCCTGCAATTTATTGACTATGAAATCTTCCATCAACATCCAGGCACGCGACAACTCTGCACGGAGTGGCGATGAGCCGCGCGAAATGGCGTCGAACATCATTTCTTTATCGATTGTCCCATTGCTGACAACTCTCGGATAATAACCTTTTACCTTCTTCTCTTCGGGGTTCATATTGTCATGAACCGGCTCAAATCTGTACGTGATTCCCATATTTTTCGTTTTTCTATATGTATTTTTGACAAAAGAACCGGCATCCCGGCACTAATATTTATAATTATCTATAAGTAAGAAACTTAACAAAGACGCAAGAAACCATGACTCGGCATTAACCCGGCACTGACCCGGCATTAACTCGGCACAGAACGCTAATTTAGCGGCATTACATAGTAATATTTACGCTCCGCCGTTCTCGTTTTCCGTATTTTGTGCTTCTGCATCAGACGGCCCAACTGGATTAGATGAGACTCTGTCATCTTTATCTTCCCCAATTTACTCAAATGTTCCAATATCTCCGGCGCCGCCAACGGCTTGCATTCCTCCTCCGGTTCAGCCGGACGGAAGCAGTAAAGAAACAGCTCCTCCAGCAAAGGAACCTTCTCGAAGCTCCGGTTATTCCGGTTCAACAGCATTTCCTCTTCCGACGTAAACCAATATCGTTCGCCATTCCTCAACGCCTGCACCGCCTGGGCATACAACTGAGGATAATCGATTGCATCCAGACGAATCGTCCCGGTCACCTCGACACCGATAAAACGGCGGCTCCCGGTCGTGTCCGTCAGCAAATCAAACGTATTGGAAGTAGCGATGAAAGAGGCAAAACGGCGTATCTCCTCCACACTCGCCCCGTGAGGTTTCCGCATGCTGACCTTCGCCTTCTGAAGCAAGTTCTTCAGATAAGGCTGGCGGGAAGCCGGTATGGAATCGAACTCATCCATATTGATCAAAGCGAAGCAGCCAAGCGCCCACTCCGCATCCTTCCGGCTTGCCAGGTCGATCCCGTCCGTATAATATTCGCGCAATTCGGGAGGCAAAAGGCTCTGGCAAAACGAACTCTTCCGGCAACCCTGCGGACCGACAAGCAAAGGCGACACGCCGTTCGCATGCTCCCGGTCCATCTGCAACCAATGCGCCACCATACTCAGAAACCAGACGTAGAAACGTTCCTGCCACTCCGCCTGCTCACAAGGGACACAAGCAGCAAGCGCCCGTATGCGATCCTTCTCATCCCACGCCGGCAGATGAAGCAGAAACTCCTCGATCGGCCAGAAGTTCGGAATACGGTCCGAATCGATATACCGCTGCACGTCATATTCAATCACAGAAATCCCCTCCAACTGCGCCTCAAAACAAATGCTCTTGATCACCTCGGCCGTCACCGGACGAAACCGTGCAAAGGCCGTATTCCGCGTACGCACCTCCCGGCATCCTTTCATCCGGTTGTTGCACACCTCAAAACGCCGCTTCACAAACTCCTGCAACTGCATGGCCGCCAGCATCTTCTTCGGCATAGCCGGAGCCTTCCCGAACGCATCCGCCTTCAGGTAAACCGTCCGGAAAGTCATGCGCACCTCCTGTTCCCCCACCTCTTCGTAAAAATGCAAGAGCGTAAAGCGCACTGCATCCTCCTCCGGTATAGCCGAATGAAGACAGTTTTTAGCCAACCTCACTAACAAGGATTTCCGATCCCCACCGTCCCTTCCATTGCCAACCTCAAGCATCGCCTGTTGCAGGGAAGTCTCGAACAAGACAGACACCAACAGATAGCGGTCATAGCCCGGCAGCATCCGTTTCAGCGGATCTGTCTCCGCCTCACGCGCCTCACGCACAGTCTGAGGAGCCGGCATCTGCAAAGGTTGTTCCATCCGGATCGGCAATGCCTCCGGATTATAATACAAATCCGGATCATACGACACACGGCATCCCTGCAAAGGCGACGCCCCGGTCTGTTCAATCCCATACTGCAACTGCGCCCCATAATAGCGCGCCGCCCGCACAAAAGCATGGGCATGAAAGCACTCGGCCGCCTCTTTTTCCGCCGGCAGCGTATCGTCCATCCTGACAAAAGGCACCACAACCTTGACCGTCCGTCCGCTCGACCCGATAAACGCCAGCAACGTCTGCGGCATCTCCGCCGCCAGCTTCCTCACCCGAGCCGCCTCTTCCGTCCCGGTCAGATTATTTACATTCAACAGTATCAACCCATTATACACACGCATCTCCGGCTTCCCGCCCACTTTCTTGCAGGCAGCCCCAAACACAAGCACCGGCAAATCCCGTGCCTGCAAACTATTCGTATGGTGATTCAGATAAGGCAAAGAAACCCGTAAATCTTCCACCCGTTTTCGCGTAGCCTCCGACTTCATCATTTCAATCCCTATACTCAACTCCAAATTCCGACAAGTACTTAAATCTCCGCGAAACTGTGTAATTTTCATTTTTATTTGATTAAGATTATAAAATCTTTAAAGATACACATAAAAATCATACAAAGCAAATAAATCAAGGTATAAATAAACTATTTCTTTCTTCACGACAAACTATTTCATTCCTTACCAGAAACTAATTCACGCCTTCCCACAGCCTGATAATACCCTGTAGGATGTATTGGCGATACGGTGTACAGGGTATTATGAATAGGGTGTACAGGGTATTGCTGATTGGGTGTAGAGGGTATGGATAGTTAGTGGGAAGGGAGGGGATAGTTCGTGGGAAGATTTGAAATAGTGGATAAGGAGATATGAAATTGTTGAAGAGGAAGAGATTATGTAGAAAACTTTTATCTATATTTGCTATCTTCAGAGTTAATTATTAAATTTCATATATTCTAAAATAAAAAATCATGAGGTTCAAATTAATATTGCAAGTAGAAGCAAACGTTTTAGGACGTGAACTACCTCTAAACTACGCGTATGAGCTTTCAGCTGCAACTTACCGAATCCTATCCCGCAGTGATGAAAATTATTCGTTATGGTTACATGAGAATGGTTTTATTGCCGACAAAAAACGCTTTAAACTGTTCACTTTCTCCAATCTAATCGTCCCTCAATATGGAATACACAAAGAGCGTCAACGTTTGATTATAAAGTCAGATACAGTTGAATGGTTCATTAGCTTTCTACCCGAGAAAAGTACACAACAGTTTATAGAAGGAGTATTTCGTCAACAAACTTTTCAGATTGCGGATAAAATTTCAGGAGTCGAGTTCCTGATACGTGAAGTACAGGTTATGCCGCCATTGGATTATCATGAAGAGATGTGCTTTGAGACTTTATCGCCAATATGTATATCTAAACGCAGGGATGATGGTAAATCGGATTACCTTTCTCCGACTGACCCTTCCTATACACAAGGTCTCTTAACCGGACTTTTAGCCCGCTACCAAGCTTATTACGGAAAAGAGTATGACGGAGAAGTGTATTTCGACTTTCAGATACTCAATGAGCCCAAATCTGTATTAGTAAAAATAAAAGCTGGAACACCACAACAAACGTTTGTACGAGGATATCGGTACAAATTCAAGGTAAGAATACCATATGCATTGATGAAGATCGGGTACGAGAGTGGCTGGGGAGAAAAGGGCAGTTTGGGCTTCGGAACTATTAAAAGCATTGATATTTAACCAATTCCCCCAAACACCAATAGGTGTTTGGGGGAAAAGTAAGAGTTCGATTAATCACTAATTCCTTTTTCAATTCTACTTGTGCGCAAAGATACACATTCTTGATAAATATTACTACTATACAAAAACAGCAAACAAACCATCAACATAATTTAAACACCATTTCCTTGGGCAAAAATATTTTGTTCATCATAAAATTTATACTATATTCGCACCCTATATTAAAATTACAAGAAATAAAAAGATGAAACTACAATTGTTTTTTAAATGTAAAGGAAAAAATGCAGACATCATAATTGCATTAAAGTATACTATTAAAATCGTAGCTACTACCTGGTTTATGCTAATGGTTGTACTATACCTATTAAATAAAGTCATTTATTTAGCCAGTTCAATCATGTTAAGATAGGATATGTAAAATATAGTTTGTATGTTTACGAAAAATAAAATGAACGATGAAGCAAACATACACGAATATTGATTATGAAGCCCTCCTGTCGCCAACAGGAGACCCATTTATTGATTCAGGAGGATATGCATTAAAAGCATTATCCAGTTACAACCCTGAATTAGATCTATTAGAGTTAATAATGCTGGCGACAAAAATCTATGTAGACAACTGGGGGGCTAAAATCAATCCCTTCTTTCTGAATTCTAAAATTACGCAGCCAGCTTTTAATGCGGAAAAGAAGAAACAAGAAACAAAAAACTACTTTTTAGGACTTCTTAAAGAAACGTTACCTTATTCTATAGGCTTTTGTCGAGTAACAGGACAAAAAACAAAGCTTTACCCGGCAGGTAGGGATAATTCAGTACTATCAGGTTCTGGAACATTTGTTAATTTCCATCATTCTTTTGATACAGGAATTATGTTTTCAAAAGAGGCCTTGATAAAATATCATTTTCTGCCTTTAGCTTCTGAACTACTTCAAGGACGAATTTCCGTAATCAACAGTAACAATCAGGCGATTTCCGAACTATATGCGAAAGATTGCTGCGATAGAATATTATATGATATAGGTCAAAATATCTCACAAGGCTTGCTGAAGAATGAGGCCCGTTCTCCAGGAACAGCTATATTTAGATTCTTGGATAAAGTTTCTATCCAATATGCTAATTGTGATACATTGAAGAATTATATTACGCTTTACCATTTTACAAATTTCGGAGCAAGCCCTGAAGTACAAATTTATACACTCCCATTCCAAGCCTTTAATTTTTACAAGGAAACACGTAAAGCTCAATATAAAGCGAATTGGAATGTATTCATTAATCATCATTACAGATGTTCTGATTATAAGAAGGCACTATATGACAATAATTTAAATTGTTTTATAGCCTTAGATAAAAAACAAGAAATACATATTCAAGAAGACGATTTCAAGCTCTGGCGTAATGCCATTTATGATAAATTGTTGGCAAAAAAAAGTATTATCAGCGACATTAGAAAATGGAGTATAGCCAACCTTTTTGATCTGGAGTTATTAAAGTGTTATTTAATTAATATACGAGAAATGAAAAAGGAAACAGTTAATAAAATAAATCAAATTGCGGATTTTATCCTCAGCTATAATTCGAATATAGAAATGAAGAAGGTCCTAACTCAGTTGAACGGAGTGAAAAATGCGTATTTATTACGACGTTTCATATTGAAAGTGGCCGAAGAGAATTACAGACAGGAAAATGAAATGCCTCTTATTACAGTTGAAGATTATGTGGATTATTTATTTCCTGACTCCAATTCCTGGATGGAAACACGAGATGTCCTCCTAATCTCGATCTATCAAAAATTACACGAAAGACATCGCGCTGTGGAAATAGATGATAAAACTGACAATGAAAGCGAATTTGGTGACGATGAAAATTAACCTTATAATAATTTAAGAACATGAATGAAAATTTGAAAGTTCAGGGATTCTTCCTGATTGATGTGGATGTTGTAGCATTGAATAATGCGGGAAAGAATGTTATGTCAAATTTTGATAATGCAGTAGCAACCAAAAGTATTATTAAAAATGGCCGCAATTATACATATGTATCCGGCCAGGCAGTCCGTTTTTGGTGGCGCGACTCGCTACAGAAAAATTGTGGTTGGCAACTATCTCCGGTGATCCGCGAAGATAAAATAGCCTACACAAACGCAAATCCGATCGAATATCCAGATGACGATGTCTTTGGTTATATGAGGGCTGCATCTGAAGAAATTATAGATGAAAAAGGGAAAAAGAAAAAAGTAAATATTACTGTTACCAGAATTTCACCTTTAAAAAATTCAGTTATCGTGTCGGCCTGTGCAGTACGCCCCGTTGAAAACTGGTCCAGTATGGCACGCCAGGAAGGCGATTCTGTTCCTTATGGGAAACAGGAATACAGTGCCATAATGAAAGGGATGTTTAGCTTGGATTTGAATATGGTTGGAACTTTTTCAAATTATAACAAAACCGGGTTCCAGAATCTTTCGCAAAAATTGAAAGAAGAAGCGATGGAAAGAGGTTGTATAGAAAAAAATGATCCGTTTATCACAGGACAGAAATTAGTCCAACTTCCATTAGGTACCAGAATTCAACGAGCAACCGATACGATTAAAGCACTAAAGAACATTTCAGGCGGAGCGATGCAAACCAATAATATGGGTGACGTCACACCTAAGTTTATTGTTATTGCATCCACTAATTCCGGAAATCATCCCTTTTCCCATATTGTGTCCAGTTATGGAGATCGTGAGGAAAGAGTCAAATTAAATATTGACAGTTTGAAAGAAGTAATCAACGAATACCGTAACGATTTTATCGGAAAAATATTTATCGGAAGAAGAAGTGGCTTTTTTGATGGAGAAGATGAGGCTTTAAAGTCTTTGCAACAGGAATATCAGGATATTGTTGTTTACGGACCAGTAAATGCTATGATCGATGCATATTGTGAGCAAATAACTAATCAAATGAAATAATGAAGGTATACCGTATTAAAATAAGTTCATGGACTTCAAGTTTTCGTTATCCGAATATTATTTCCGGATTCCAACCTACATTGCTTGTACCTCCTGTTAGTACGGTATTGGGGATACTGAATGCTTGTGCTGGTAAATATCTCGTTCATAAAGAATTACTTTTAGGATACTATTTTGAATATGGGGGGAAATCTGTGGATTTGGAAACGATTTATCAGATAGAGCTGGATTCAAAAAACATACCTAAAAATCAGGTAAAATCAAATGTAATCAGAAGAGAGTTTCTTTTTGAAAACAATTTGTATCTCTATTTGAATGATATAGAGTTAATAGAATATATTCGACATCCTTATTATCCTATATTATTAGGAAGAAGTTCTGATCTTGCTACAATTGAGTCTATCGACGAAGTGGAATTGAAAGAGATTACTAATGCAACTAAAATCAAAGGACAGATTGTTCCTTTTAAAGGACATTATTTGCCAGGGGTTATACAAGCATTACCTAAATATTTTACAGAAAGAATACCTCGCAACAATATTGGGACAGAAGCCTATTCTATCATTCCCTATGATACTGTTGACATGGAAACCCAGTTAACAGCATATAGGGATTGCATTGAAGATAAGCAGGTGGATATTTATTTTCATCATCTGAATTTCAATGATTATTTATGAATGCAACAGATACTTGTAAACCTGAGATTCTTGCGAAATCAGAACCTCAGGTTTCTTTAGAACAACATATATATGACTGTTTAATCATATACAATCAATTAGCAGAATGCTTTCCAAATCTGCCATTGCCAAACCGTGATACCTTTTGGAGAATCCTGTATTACAGTCTTATTTTCCACGATACCGGAAAATCTCACCATGAATTCCAGCATATACTCCATCAACATTCCCAAGATAGTTGGAACCATCAAAGACACGAATTATTCTCTCTTTACTTCATAAAACAAGCTAATATTCCGGATGAATGGAAAAACCTTATTTATTACGCCGTGATTGGACATCATCAAAGTATACATAAAATTCAGGAATTCATTTTTGAGAATTATATATCAGTTATTCAGACTGGTTGGAGTCCGTGCCAATCTCTTTCTTTTGAAGATGAATGTAAAAAACTTTGGAAAAACAAGGTTTGGAAGATTTTAAACAAATATAGCTTTGTGCAAATTAACAAGGAGATTATAGATATTGTATCATTAGTGAAATCTATTTGTGAATCCCCTTACAAACCATCCGACAACACATTTTTGCAACATCTGTTACTGGTTGGATTCGTAAAGCAATGTGATCATTTAGCATCTGCAGGAATCAAGAAATTGAACAAATTATCCAATGCCAACTTTTCTTTTTTATTTAAAAATCCTTTATATAAACATCAGAAGGAAGCATATCATACGCTTGGCAATGTAATCTTATCATCACCTACCGGATCAGGCAAAACAGAAACTTCTGTTTTATGGTTAAAGCATCAATTGGAAATAATTGGAGAAGGTCGCATCTTTTACGTCTTACCTTATACTGCATCGATTAATGCTATGTACGAACGGCTAAATAAGAAATTTAATGCAAGTTCTCTCGATAAGGAATCACATTGGGTAGGGATGCTTCATGGTAAGCTATCTCAATATATTGAAAATAAAATGTCTTCAGAAGAATCATGGAAATCTGAAGAAAAAGAACAATTACTCAAAGATTTTAAGACATTAGTTACCCCAATGAAAATAGTAACTCCTTTTCAACTACTAAAATATTTATTCGGCCTAAAAGGTTTTGAAAAAGGTATGTCAGAGTGGTCTGGTGGTTATTTTATCTTTGATGAGATTCATGCCTACGACAGTAAAACATTTGCCCAGATTATAGTCTTGCTGGAATTCTGTTCAAAGTATATGGGAGTTAATATCTTCATAATGACTGCAACTTTACCTTCCTTTATGTTAAATATACTAAAACAAGCTATAGGAAAGCATTGTAGGATTACCGCTGATGATGATTTATATTACAAATTTGACAGACATAGAATTCATCTGGAAAAAGGTAAATTACAAGATTCTTTAAATTTGATCCAAAAGGATATAAATGAAAATAAAAAGGTCCTTGTTGTTTGCAATACAGTCGAGCAGGCACAATTTGTATATGAAAATCTTCATATTGCAGGTAGTAAATTGCTACTTCACGGATCTTTCAATGCGGAAGATCGAAATAAAAAAGAAATAAGGCTTCAGAATGAGGATATAAAATTATTAGTTGGGACTCAAGCTATTGAAGTAAGTTTGGATATTGACTACGATACAATCTATTCAGAACCTGCGCCAATAGATGCTTTGATACAACGGTTCGGCCGAGTGAATCGAAAACGAGAAAAAGAGATTTGTATTTGTCATGTATTTGACACGCAAAATGAAAAAGACAAATTTATCTACAATCAAGCTGTAGTTTTCCGTTCATTAGAAGTATTATCTGAAATTGAAAAAAAAGAGAATGGTATCATTCATGAGCGAGATCTCCAGGAATATATAGATAAGGTTTATCCTGATTGGGAAGATAAGCAGAAAGAAGACTTTAATGTCACCTATAAAATGTTATCTATAGGTATCGCAAACCGATTATCCCCATTGACTTATGATGATAAGTCAGAAGAATTATTCTATAAACAGTTTGATAGTATAAAAGTGCTTCCAGTCTCTTTAAAGCCAAACTACCAGCAATATCTTGACACACATCAATTTGTTAAAGCTGATGGTTTATTAGTATCCATTAGAGAAAGTCGTTTTTTTGCTTTATCAAAGGATAATGAGGTGTATAGAGAGCGTTTTTGTTATACAGACGATGATAAAGACAAAATTAAAAATCAATCTATATTTGTTATAAATCGAGTATATAATGAGGAATTAGGCCTTCAAATTTATAAAGAAGAAACAACAAGTGATCAATTATTTTTATAAATAAAATAAGATCCTTATTAATCAATTAATAGATATTATGCAAATAACAGGAACACACTTCAATTACTATCAGATTTGCAAAAGAAAGCTCTGGCTTTTTGCAAACGGGATAAACTTTGAACAAACTTCTGACTTGGTTTATGAAGGCAAACTGATTCACGAAAGCAGTTATCCACAGCGCTCTTCGAAATATGAAGAAGTAGAAATTGATGGAATTAAAGTGGATTATTATGATGCCCTAAATAAAGTGATTCATGAAATTAAGAAGTCAAACAAAGTTGAAGTCGCTCATGAATGGCAACTAAAATATTACCTTTATGTATTTGAACATAATGGTATTGAAGGATGCACCGGCATATTGGAATATCCAGCTTTAAGGCAAACCAATAAGGTATTCCTCAGCGACATTGACCGGGCCACAATCCGGGAGATGGAAAATGATATTACAAAGATTATTCATGCAGAGACTTGTCCTCCCAAAGAGAAAAAACGTATCTGCAAGAATTGTAGTTACTTTGATTTTTGTTATACTGAAGAGCCAGAAGATATATGAAAAAGACATTCTATTTATTCAACCCAGGACTACTGGAACGGAAAGATAATACCTTAAAATTCACGCCTGTTTCAGAAGATGAAAATGGCATAGAATCTACCGGTTCACCTCGCTATTTACCGATAGAAGATATCAACGAATTTTATGTGTTCGGTTCATTAAGGGCAAATAGTTCTCTATTCAACTTTTTGGGACAAAAGGATATAGCCGTACATTTCTTTGATTACTATGAGAATTATACAGGTTCATTTATGCCTCGTGACTCATTATTATCCGGTAAAATGCTTCTGGCACAAACCTCGGCTTATCAAGCCAAAAAGAAACGAATCATCGTAGCACAGAAATTTATCGAAGGAGCAGCTTATAATATGGTAAAGAATTTACAATATTATAATCGACGAGGAAAAGATATGGACGATATTATAGCGATCATTCTTTCCTATGTAGAAAAGATTCCCTCTACAGAATCTGTTGAAGAGCTTATGGGTACGGAAGGTATGATTCGCCAAACCTATTATGATGCTTTCAATTTAATCTTAAATGATTTTGAAATGGGCATTCGTACCAAACAACCGCCACAGAATGAAGTGAATGCATTGATTTCATTTGGGAACATGATGTGTTACACTTTATGTCTCAGGGCTATCCACCAGACTCAATTAAATCCGACTATCAGCTATTTACATACTCCTGGAGAAAGAAGGTATTCATTAGCTCTGGACATAGCTGAGATATTTAAACCGATCATTGTGGACCGGGTAATTTTCAAAGTTCTGAATAAAAAAGAGATACAGACGAAGCATTTCGATAAAAAGCTAAATAAATGCTTGTTAAACACAACAGGAAAGAAGATATTTGTAAAAGCCATAGAAGATCGCTTAAATGAAACGATCCAGCATCGTTCATTAAGCAGAAAAGTAAGCTACAAGCATTTAATTAAATTAGAATGTTACAAATTAGCTAAACATTTATTAGGTATAGAAGAATATAAACCCTTTAAAATGTATTGGTAATGTATGTAATACTTGTATATGATTTTGGAGAAAAACGAGTAGCAAAGATGTTGAAACTTTGTCGACGTTATCTGAACTGGATCCAAAATTCTGTTTTTGAAGGCGAAATATCAGAAGTTCGACTAAAAGAACTACTTTTACTTGCCGGTCAATTTATGGATAAAGAGTCAGACAGTATCATCTTATTCAAAAATGCATCACATGTATACATGGAAAAAGAAATTGTAGGAAAAGAGCGAAGTAGTATAGACAACTTTTTATAGCATATCGTAAATGTCGTTCTATCCATACAACAATATCCAGAGCTTACAAAATCCGGCACTGAGATCTTTGACATATTGATTTACATACATTTATACAGGTTGTCGTTCCCCCAGCCAATTTATACTATTGGACATCGACATATTTACTCTACTTATTTTCCGATCTTTACAAAAGTATCTTACTGATAATGAGTGGATCTATTTATTAGATCAATAGGCTTTTAATTGTACCGTATGGAATTTAAATTAGTAAAGAAGAAGATGAGGACTTTATCAGCCTTTGGACTTTTAATTGTACCGTATGGAATTTAAATGGAGTTCAACGTATGTTAGAATTGCTGCCAATCCGCTTTTAATTGTACCGTATGGAATTTAAATCGCATAAGCAAAATTATTACAAATGTGTATTGGTGCTCCTTTTAATTGTACCGTATGGAATTTAAATAATGTATAAGATTGTTTTTGGAAATGGAAGAAGAACTTTTAATTGTACCGTATGGAATTTAAATATAATTCGGCATCTTATTCAACTACTCTTCAAGTTTCCTTTTAATTGTACCGTATGGAATTTAAATAGCATTCAGCTCAGCGTTTAGAAACCTACGTGGATGCGACTTTTAATTGTACCGTATGGAATTTAAATAAGTTGAAGAAAGTCCCGCTTCCAGTTGGGTTCAAGGTCTTTTAATTGTACCGTATGGAATTTAAATATGATACGAAAGGAATTGAAGGAAATGGAGAAAACGCTTTTAATTGTACCGTATGGAATTTAAATGAACTATAACGTTGCATTCCTTCTCAAGTTGTTCCATGCTTTTAATTGTACCGTATGGAATTTAAATTTCGATAAAGAAGCTCTAACAAGAATGTTAGATACTTTTAATTGTACCGTATGGAATTTAAATGAAGAAATGGCCGTTATGCCTTTAGCGAATATGACTTTTAATTGTACCGTATGGAATTTAAATTGCGTAACTTTTGGTAACAGTAGGCTACCGTACTGTGACTTTTAATTGTACCGTATGGAATTTAAATTAAACATTAAAGCCGAAGCCACCAAAGAGGCAGCGGACTTTTAATTGTACCGTATGGAATTTAAATTATCGACAAAAGATATATAATAAAACTTATATGGCTTTTAATTGTACCGTATGGAATTTAAATATAGACAACACCGTCAAATTATCATTATGGTAGCCTTCCTTTTAATTGTACCGTATGGAATTTAAATGATCGATCGAAGGAAGCGGGGCATCGTTTCCCCGAAGCTTTTAATTGTACCGTATGGAATTTAAATGAAGCGGGGGGCGAATTGACGTATTACGACATCCCCTTTTAATTGTACCGTATGGAATTTAAATTGTGTCCTGATCGGCGTGCAGGGGATCGATTGGCCTTTTAATTGTACCGTATGGAATTTAAATCTGGTCAATAGCACTGTTTGAGGCTTTGATCCGGGCTCTTTTAATTGTACCGTATGGAATTTAAATGCAGAATTCACTACACCGGGGATGATAATATAATCTTTTAATTGTACCGTATGGAATTTAAATGGTTTTCATTCAGCTGTCGGATCGTGGCTTTTTTGAGCTTTTAATTGTACCGTATGGAATTTAAATTGCCTTGTTCTGGTCGCTGATCAGAAATGTTCCGGGCTTTTAATTGTACCGTATGGAATTTAAATTTGTTTGGGCCAAGGCGAATAATAGCCGATAGCCCTTTTAATTGTACCGTATGGAATTTAAATCTTGTTGCGATCATCCGGATTATATTCTCTGTTTTCCTTTTAATTGTACCGTATGGAATTTAAATTAAAAACCCCGCCGGAGGCACACGAAAGCGGGGGGCTTTTAATTGTACCGTATGGAATTTAAATGGTCATGGGATTAGTAATACTTTCCTCGTCCCGGTCTTTTAATTGTACCGTATGGAATTTAAATTCGTTACCGGACCGGACATTGTGATAGCCTCGGAGCTTTTAATTGTACCGTATGGAATTTAAATTTCACCACATTAATAACGACCGTATCAGACCGGGTCTTTTAATTGTACCGTATGGAATTTAAATCGTTCTTACGGAGCAAAGGATTATACGAAGTTATGTGCTTTTAATTGTACCGTATGGAATTTAAATAACGTACAAACACATTTCACTTCGTCCGCATCCCGTACTTTTAATTGTACCGTATGGAATTTAAATGAGTTTGTTCTGACCCGTACCAACCTTTCTGAAGACTTTTAATTGTACCGTATGGAATTTAAATATAACACCCAATCCCCATCTACGAACCGGGACCTTTCTTTTAATTGTACCGTATGGAATTTAAATAGAGGATTTGATTCATTACTTCATAATTCCACAAGCCTTTTAATTGTACCGTATGGAATTTAAATCACATTGCGGAACTTATCACGTTTGCTTACCCACTCTTTTAATTGTACCGTATGGAATTTAAATGAGAGACCGATTTATCTACGGCGGTGCTTGTGCTCCTTTTAATTGTACCGTATGGAATTTAAATGTGGTAAAGCAGCATCCGGCTTAAAAGGTGGGGCTGCTTTTAATTGTACCGTATGGAATTTAAATGAAATATCACTGATTTTTTGCATGGTTCTGCTAAATCCCCTTTTAATTGTACCGTATGGAATTTAAATGATCTGGGTAGCCATGCCGGGTAACGAAGGAAAAACTTTTAATTGTACCGTATGGAATTTAAATCTATCTAACCCCATCAAACTCCGCTTCATACACCCCTTTTAATTGTACCGTATGGAATTTAAATGAAAGCCCCAATTCAAGCCGGAAATAAACCGGTATATCTTTTAATTGTACCGTATGGAATTTAAATTACGTCTTGCCGTCTGTGGGAGCCTCAGGGAACGAGCTTTTAATTGTACCGTATGGAATTTAAATTCGCTTACGTAGCCTATCAACACAAATCGTCGAATCCTTTTAATTGTACCGTATGGAATTTAAATAAGCATATTCTTGAACAGATGTGTGGGGCCGGTCTTCTTTTAATTGTACCATAAGGAAGTAAATGCAATAAAGTTAGAATATAAAATTAATCAATTTATAACATCTCAACGCCCCATCGAATTACCCTCCAGCGCCATCAGCAGCGCCACCACCTCCGAGTAGTTTTTGCGGCCGGAGGGGATGTTGTTTCCTTTCAGGAACCAGTTGTAGGCGGTGGATTGGATTTCACCGATCAAGGGGCTGTACAAGGCTTGCCAATAGGCCGATTTATAGTTGTATAAGTCTTTTATTTCAGGGGAAAGGGTCGCTTTCCATTCATTAAACTCGTCCTCCGGCAATAAGCCGTAGGCATTGCTCAAGACGTAAGGCAGCAAAGCGAAATAAGCGGAGAAACGGATCGACGGCACTTCGGAACGCGCACAGACCAGGAAACCGTACAGGTTCGCTTCCGCCTCGCTGGATATGCCCAACACATGCGCCATCTCGTGGGCATAGGTGAACGGATACTGGACAGGGAGTAGCTTCGGATTGAGATTGTATTCGGTGAAAAAAGGACCCATATAACCCAACACGCCGACACCGCTCATCAAAGAGGGAACCAGCATCGGTTTGGAACGCAGGTAACCGGCGGGCTGAACCAGGCCGAAACGCCCGGCTATCTCCCGGTAACCTTTTACGGTCTCTTCGGCAACGACGGATTTGTCTACCGTCTCGACCGGGACGAAAGAGGCGTTCAGCGAATCGGTATAGGCAGACAGAAAGGTGCGGAACGTGTCGGCCGAATAAGCGGCAGAGGGAATACCGGTCCGGGAAAAAAAGTCTTTCCGGAAATAATTCAACCCCCAGGCCAGATAGAACCAGACATAGATCCAGAGAAGGGATTCAGCCATCCGCCCGCCGATCGTCAGCCACCGCCGCTTTTTCCAGCGGGCATAGAACGGATACAGGCAAAAGACAAGGATGCTGCCATAGATCAGGCAATCGCCCACAGAAAAGGGAAAGAGAGAGGAAAAACGCGACAACAGGGAGGAGACATACGGATAAATATTCCGCGCATACCACTCGCCCGCCACCGGCGAAGCCTGCACGCCCCAGACCGAAACAAGCCCGAGGGCCAATATAATCCGGCGGCCCCGTACTTTTTTAATCCATTCTGATATTTTCATCCTGGGGGTAAAGATAAGCAATCCCGGCCTACTCTCCAAACGGATGAACGAAGACGAAACGCGCTCCCTGGTCGTAGGCGGGATCGACGGTCAACGTTCCGCCCAGGCGGCCGGCGATCGTACGGCAAATGGGCAGCCCCAAACCGGCTCCCGGGATAAACTCATCGACTTTCACGAAACGGTCGAAAATGTCCTCCCGCCTATCCGGCGGAATGCCGCATCCGGTATCGGTGACGGAAAAGACGACCTGGCGGTTCTCCCGGTCGACACGGCAATCGAGGTTGACCTCGCCATGCTCAGTGAATTTGACGGCGTTCGACAACAGGTTGTTTAGTAATTGCTGTAACCGCAAATCGTCGGTTTTCAGTATGAAATGATCATCCGAAATGGTAAAGGTCAGTTTTACGCCAGGCCGCAACCGGTGCCTGATTCTTTCCATCGCATTCTGGCAACACTCGGTAAGGTCGCAGTCTTCGAGCGTGGTACTGAAAGAATCGGCTTCGAGCCGCGACAGGTCTAACACGTCGCTGAGAAGCCCGAGCAGCATATCGGTGTTATTCTTAATTATTTTGAGATATTCATTCCGGTCTGTCTCGTCGGCATCCGGCAGCAGGTCGGCAAAGCCGACGATAGCGTTCAACGGCGTCCGTATCTCATGGCTTATGTTGGCGACAAACGATGTTTTCAGGCGGTTGGATTCTTCGGCCTGTTCTTTGGCCACACGCAGGCTTTCGCTGGTCTCGATCAACGTTTCGCGTTCACGCTGGAGGTCGTTCTTCAATTTGCGGGTACGATAGGAATAGCGGAACAAGACATACAGCAGAACCAACAGTATGCAGGACACGATAACAGAGGCCGTAAGCTGCACCTGTTTCTCGGAGAGTTGCCGTTTCTGATAGAGCAGTTTCTGCTCCTGCATTTTTTTGTCGTTCAGATCATGCAGCATACGGAGTTGGTTCAACTGGCGGGTGAAAGCCGTCACATTCGTCTGCTCGACCAGCGAAAGCAATTCGGCATACTGTTTCAACGCCTCATCCGTCTTTCCGGAGGCTTTCAAAATATCGACTTTCAGCTTCAAGGGTTCGGACGAGTAATCGACGGCAAGCACTTTGTCGATCTCCCGGATCGCCTGCGAATAATCTTTGATAAAAAAATAGTAGCGAGCCATTGCCAAATCATATACGGATGTGACGTCCGGCCCCATGCTGTCATCCATATAAGAAGGCAAAAGACTGACGGTTTCACGCGCTTTCGGGAGATTCTTTTCCGCCACATACAAATTGAGGTAATTGGCATACAGCAGGCACCATTTTGCCTTAAACGGATAATTCACAAAGTCTTTTTCATCACTTTCAGCCTTCCGCAACGATTCTTCGAAATCGGCAAGAGTCGATTTCACATGATCCAGTTCTCCCAGATGCAAATAGGCGATCAGCAGATAAGGGATGATCTGAAGTTCATAGTCCGGCCAGTCTGCGCCCTTCAACATGTCCAAGGCTTCTTCAAAAGCGGTCACCGCATCGCGGTCCCGGCCGATCAGCAAATAAACCAAACCCAGATATTCATTACTGGATATCAGGCCTGTCAGATTATTCTTTTCCTTAGACAACATCTGAAGCATCACGGCCTCATTCATCGCCAACTCATATTCTCCGTTAATCAGATAATACCGGCAGTAATAATTCAGGAAATCGAATTTCGCAAAAGGGGTTTCCTGCCGTGCTTTTGCCACGGAATCGACAATATTGCCCCAATAGTTCAGGCTATCCAGGCGATTGATATTACAATAATAGCGTCCTAATGAAGAGAGGGCGCTGTAATAGGCTCTCATAGAGTCCGCTTTTCCGGCAAGCTCTACCAATGATTTCAGATAGGGCACTTCCATCGGAGTCTCCCAATTCAGCTTGCACAACTCTTGCAATGCCTTGATCTTCTTTCCCGTATCTTTTGTTTCCTGACTGACGGCCAGCAAGCTGTCTTGCATCTGCTTCCGGCGGAATCCGGAGAGTTCGTCCGCCTTACAAGATCCGTATAGATCCAATAGGGACAGACAAAAAACGATCAACACCCCTTTTACATATATATGTATTTCTTTCATACGGCGCCACTCCATCTATTGTTTTTCAAAGATAGAGTTTTTTCCATAAAACAGTACGCGTTTCCCGGCAAATAATGAATATTAGGGCATAAATACAAATCAAGAGCAAGAAATATTCTTATTCAGAATCTTCTTTGCCTCCGCTTCGGGGAGATTCCGGCGGCGGGCATAATCTTTCATCTGCTCTTCGTCGATATTGCCGATCATAAAATACTGGGATTCGGGGTGTGCGATATAAAGGCCGCTGACGGTTGCCGTCGGGTACATCGCGCCGTTTTCCGTCAGCCGTACGCCGATCTGCGACATATCGAGCAGTTGGTCCAGCGTATAGTTGAGCAGTTGGTCCGGCAGGGACGGATAACCGACAGCCGGACGGATTCCCTGATATTTCACTTTGTATAAATCCGGTATGGAAAGCGATTCGTCCGGAGCGTACGCCCAGTATTCTTTGCGGACCTTCTCGTGCAGGTATTCTGCGGTTGCTTCGGCCAGGCGGTCGGTCAGCGTCTGGAGCAGCATCGAACTATAGGTGTCGCCTTCTTCCTCAAACTTATTCTTCAGAGATTCGGCGCCTGCACCGGCTGTCACGACAAACGCGCCGACATAATCCGTACGACCTTCCGAAAGGGGCATCACGTAGTCGGCAAGGGATTTATAAATGCCTTCCTCCTTCTTCGCCTGCTGGCGCAAGACAGGAAGCATGCGTTCGCCTATCCGGATATTGTCTCCGTCGCTGTTAGCCGGGAAAAAGCCGTAAATGGCTTTGCAGTATTCGGCTTTCATCCCGACGAGACGGTCGAGCAGCTTCGCGGCATCTTTATAGAGTTGCAGGGCTTCCGATGCTTTCGCCCGGTCTGCTTCCGGGAATCCGGCCAGCCAGGCGGCACGGCAGGAGTCGCAACCGTGTATCTGCGTTACTTCCGAAAAGCGCCCGTTCAGTTTCCAGGCACTAAAGAAGAATGTCCAGTGGATATAGGGGATAATTTCTTCCAACGGGATATAAGGGATCACTTGTATACCGCTCTGCGCCGGAACAACCGGAGCATAAGCGGCCCAATCTATCTTCGAATGGGCGGCACGGGCTTCCGCCAGCGGAACGAGCACTTCCTTTTTCTTATTCATCGAGGCGCGCAGGGCTTCGTATTCCTCGTTCAACTGCGCAATATAAGCATCACGCGTATCCGGATTCAGCAGTTTGGCGGCTATCAGCGGATTCTGTGAGGCGTCGAGCACATGGATGACCGGATAATCGTAATGGGGAGCTATCTTGATGGCCGTATGCAGCTTGGATGTCGTAGCTCCGCCGACCATAATAGGAATGGTCAGGCCGGCTTTCTGCATCTCGTCCGTCACGTGCACCATCTCTTCCAGCGAAGGAGTGATCAGGCCGGAAAGGCAGACCAGATCGGGCTTCTCCTCGATTGCTTTTTTCACGATCACGTCGGCCGGCACCATCACGCCCAGGTCGATGACCTCGTAGTTATTGCAGGCCAGCACGATCGAGACGATGTTCTTTCCGATGTCGTGCACATCGCCTTTGACGGTCGCAAACACCACTTTCCCGGCTTTCGACGAGTTGGATGCAACCTTTTGCGCTTCGATAGCCGGTTGGAGGACTGCCACCGCCTTCTTCATCGTGCGGGCGGTCTTGACCACCTGCGGAAGGAACATCTTTCCAGTGCCAAACAGGTCGCCCACCTTGTTCATGCCGCTCATCAGCGGGCCGTCGATAATGTCCACCGCGCGCGGATAAGCCTTCAGGGCTTCCTGCAAATCTTCTTCCAGGTGGTCGCCGATGCCTTTTATCAAGGCATATTCCAGGCGTTCCTTCAACGGATACTCGCGCCAGGCTTCCTGTTTCGCTTCGCCTCCCTCCTGCGCTTTGACGTGCAGGTTCTGGGCGTATGTGATCAGTTCTTCCGCTGCTTCCGGGCGACGGGCCAGGATGACATCTTCGAGCAGCGTGCGGAAAGAGGGTTCGATATCTTCATAGAGCACGGATGACGACGGGTTCACGATTCCCATATCCATGCCTTTGCGGATGGCATGGTAGAGGAACACGGAGTGCATCGCTTCGCGCACATAATTATTTCCACGGAAAGAGAAAGAAAGGTTGCTGACACCGCCGCTCACCTTCGCGCCCGGCAGGTTTTGCTTGATCCATTCGACGGCACGGATAAAATCGAGCCCGTAGCCGTTGTGTTCCTCCATGCCGGTCGCGATGGCCAGCACATTCGGATCGAAAATAATCCCGTTCGGATCGAAATCGACTTTTTCCCGGAGGAGACGGTAGGCGCGTTCACATACCTCTATCTTCCGTTCAAACGTATCGGCCTGTCCTTTCTCGTCGAAAGCCATCACGACCGTTGCGGCTCCCAGTTGTTTGATGCGGGCGGCATGTTGCAGGAAAACTTCCTCGCCTTCCTTGAGGGAGATCGAGTTTACGATGCTTTTGCCTTGTACGCACATCAGGCCTTTTTCGATCACTTCCCATTTGGAGGAGTCGATCATGACGGGCACGCGGGAGATATCGGGTTCGGAGGCGATCAGGTTCAGGAATGTTGTCATCTCCTTCACGGCATCGAGCATTCCATCGTCCATGTTGATGTCGATCACCTGCGCGCCGTCTTCCACCTGCTTACGGGCGATCGTCAGGGCTTCTTCGTAGTTTTCTTCCTTTATGAGACGCAGGAATTTACGTGAACCAGCGACATTACAGCGTTCGCCGATGTTGACGAAATTGTTTTCCGGTTTTACTTCCAGCAGTTCCAGTCCTGACAGCCAGAGGCAATCGGGCTTCGGGGCCGGGACATGCGGCTTCGCTCCTTTGATCAGTTCGGGATATTGGGCGATATGGTCCGGCGTCGTTCCGCAACAGCCGCCCAAGATGTTGACCAAGCCTTCGTCGATAAAGGGCTTCACATGGACAGCCATCTTTTCCGGCGTCTCGTCGTAAGAGCCGAAACTGTTCGGCAGTCCGGCATTCGGATAGGCGCTGATATAATAGGGTGCGTGTTTCGCCAGTTCAGCCAGATAAGGCTTCATGTCGGCAGCCCCGAAAGAGCAGTTCAGGCCGACACTGACAATATTGGTATGTTGAACGGAAGCTAAGAATGCCAGCAAGGTCTGTCCCGAGAAAGTACGTCCGCCCTGCGCCGAAAGCGTCAGGGAAAGCATGATCGGCAGGTCTCTGCCTTTTTCCTTCAAAACGGTCTCGGCAGCCTCCAGCCCGGCTTTGACATTAAGCGTGTCGAAGGTCGTCTCGAACAAGACGATGTCGACACCTCCGTCCACCAAAGCCTCCACCTGCTCTTTATAGGCGTTATACAAATCCATATAGGTGACAGCCCTGAAAGCGGGATCGCTCACATCCGGGCTCATGGATGCCGTCTTATTGGTCGGACCGACAGAGCCGGCCACGAATATCGTACGTTCGGGATGTTCCGCCATAAAGCCGTCAGCCACTTCACGCGCCAGCCGTCCGGCGGCGAGGTTTATATTGCGCACCTGCTGCTCCATGCCGTAGTCTTCCATCGAGATGGCATTCGCGTTGAAGGTATTGGTTGCAAAGATGTCCGCACCGGCATCCAGGTATTGGCGATGAATGGATTTGATCACATCCGGGCGGGTGATGCACAACAGGTCGTTATTTCCTTTCAAATCACCGGGCCAATCGGCAAACTGCTCGCCGCGATAGTCTTTCTCGGTCAGTTTAAACCCTTGAACCATCGTCCCCATTCCTCCGTCCAGAATCAGGATGCGTTCTTTCAGGAGATTCAAAAATATTCCTTTATCCATTAAATGTCGTTATCGTTTAAATGCACGATCCATCTCACGGCGGTCATCCCGTTCTTTGATAGAGTCGCGTTTATCATATTCTTTCTTTCCTTTGGCGATTGCAACCACGACTTTGGCCAGTCCTTTGTCATTGATGAAAAGGCGCATCGGAATGATCGTGAAACCATTGTTGCGGGCTGCGCTCTCGATCTTCCGCAGCTCCTTTTTCGTCAACAACAGCTTGCGGTCGCGACGGGCCGAATGGTTGTTATAAGTTCCGTAGAAATATTCGGCCACATACATATTTTTCACCCACAGTTCGCCTTTCTCTATTATACAGAAGGTATCGACCAGGCTCGCCTTGCCCAGACGTATCGACTTGATCTCCGTCCCGGTCAGCACAATGCCGGCTGTAAACGTATCGAGCAACTCATAATCGAAAGTTGCCCGCTTATTCTTTATTTGTATGTTATTACTAATCTTCTCTTTCATCTTACTTATTTATCAAAAACGCAAACCGGGCATCAGCATCGACAGAATGATTTCGATCAGCCAGGGCGTCAGCAAAATCAAACAGGTCGCAATCCCGACAAATTTCAGGCGTATATTTTCTTCCACCTGCATATAAGGGCCGGCTCCCTCCCACACGATGTAGAATGTATATAAAACAAATATCCGCAAAAAGAAAAACTCCGGAAGCAACATCAACACGATATTCAGTGCAAACATCAACGAAGACGAGTAGCCGACGAAACGCTGGCACAGCTTCATGTCTTTCTCGCGCTTGAAAAATCCTTGCCAAAGCTCGTTCAGCAGGTATGACGCCAGGTAAAAACCACCGAAGGCGGCAACCAACGTCCGGATAGACGATTTCAGAGCCAGCTCGAGATCGAACTCTTTCCTCGTGAACAACACGCCCAGAAAAGCCGCCACCGTAACGATTCCGATCAGGGGATACACAAACCGGGATAAAAACTCATCGTCCTTTTCTTCCTTTCTCGTCAGAATATCCCAGGCTTTTCCCGGCTGGGAGATGATGGCTACTACCAATTTAAATATCTCTTTGTACATCTTCAATACGCTCGTTTGCTGTTTGTCATTCTATTATTTTCCCGTGGGATTTATTGTAAAGACATTGGATGATTTCCAGTTGATCGAAAGTGAATCCTTTCCGAATGAGGATGCATAGTTAACCCGGAACTTCACTTCGCCGTTACTGCTCTTCTCTGCCGCTTTATCAACAAAATCCTGGATATTGAACGCACAGGGGATAATCATTGTCTGCGCCTTTGCCGAATCGGATTCCGTGCGGATTGTCCGGAGATACAGGCTGTAAACCTGTTCACTGTCCAATGTCTGCTCAGGATCGTATGACAAGGCGAAACTATCCCGCTGCCCGGCTGTATGATTGCCGATTTCAGTAAAAAGGAACAGGTTTCCCCGGATATAAGCGGAACGGTCCTGCAAAGAAGAAAGCAGCAACTCGTTTTTGTCAACGGCTAATGTATCTGCCAATGTATCAAACAACCTCCACTGCGGCACATTGGAGATCGTGTTTTCATAAATGGTAGCGGTCATGTAACCCGTGTTTGCCCCGCCATCTGCATTCTCTGCCAATCCGTAATCGATCGAATAATCAAACAGGATACATTCCCCGTCTTCCACATTTGCATTCTGAAACTCTTCCGAAGAGATCACATCCCCTCCTTTAACAAAAATAACCTTGCCTGCAGACCCCATATTCGTTGCCACAACTCCGGTTTGATTCGCCATCGTCAATTGCGTAGCCGGATCTCCCAGACAAGAACTTAACACAACCAGGCAAAGGGCCATCACACTATATAATACAGTCTTTCTCATCTCCATATACAATTTTGAAATCGAAGTTTTCTTCCTCCACACACAGAGGAAACGCACAAAGGTAGCATTATTTTCTTACTCATACAATTCTGTCGGGAGATGCTGGCGAAAAACAAATGCATATTCATCCTTCAAAACATTAACAACTTGGAAAACCTACTCTGATAACACCTACTTTTACAGATAATTGTTCAGCATTTATACCGTGCGTGCAATGCTTGATTTATTATCCCCCTTTCATATAGTATGTACATCTTCCTTCATTCTTCCAAACACAAATATAGTCAATATACGAACAGATAAGACTGTTTTTATCAATCATCTATTCGAGAAATGATTATATCCAGACCCAAACAGAGGAAAAAAGTCATTCTTATTTTCGTACTTAACACAAAAAATAGCACAAATTCTTTTCAACAGATTGTCAAGAAAAAAGTTAAATCTAAACAAATACAGAGAAATAAAAAAAGAAAAAATATCATATATCTATCTGACACTACTTTCCTATAAATAAATTAGGCATAGAGTCAAGGATTATTAATCCTTGACTCTATGCCTAGAAAATATAGTATAAAACATTATACTTTAATATTCAAAAAAACAACTAATATCAATTATTACTTATTACATCATTTTTTTATTCCCAAAACAGCATTTATGGATCTATAACTATTATTATCAAACCCCATGGTTCCTGTTGTTAATAAATTCCCATTTACAAGCCATAAAAAATAGCCACTATTCAGTCCTCCAGATTGTCCCCAATTACAATGCAACTGATAAAAAGAAGAATTATAATCTAAATTATTATTATCATCAAAAGGCACATTACAACCATCCACTAACCAATAATCAATCCCATTTTTCACATTATTAATATATCGAGTTCCAGTCATTAACACAAGTCCTCCACCTTTCAAATCCGTATAAATCTGCGATTTAACCTTAGCAAAATCTCTCATTGAGGTATTATTTGCACTTTTAAATCCTAAATCATGCAAATAATTAACAATATCGCTAAGAGCAACAGTAGGCTTTCCAGCCACAAACGTTGTTTTAGTTTTATTAAACACATCTAAATATAAACTAGAAACTAATTCAACACGTCCAGTTTCTTCTGGAGAAATAGTAGGAGATGATAACAATGTAGTCCAATTATATGATCCTTTTTTATAATAAGCACATAATTGAGCTAAACTAGAGACATGTGTTCCTGCATCTGGATGAAGAGTTGATGATGTTGGTATTTTATTATTATAGGGATACGAATCATGCCATTTTGTTTTTATTTCGTTCAAAACATATGCATAGCTCCCTCCAAAACGAGGAGATGCTGTTTGTACAGATTGGTTATATAATTCATTGACAATTGCGGGAATGCCTTTAAAAAACATATTAAGAGGAGCTATTTTAGTAGTATCAGACAAATTACCTTCTGGAACATATGCTAAAACAACAGGAAATCTCTTGTCATTTAAAACTACAGCATATCCCTCCTTTTCTTGATCTAAAATTTTATACTGTGAAATTATAACTTCTTCTATTTTTTGACTCACTGTGTCAACACATTCTACTTTAGATGAAGACATTTCTAAATATAAAACATCATCTACAGACTTTGTCACTCCCCCTTGATGATTCATATTATCCAACATCTGCTTAATTTCAACTTGAGATAATAGATTAATTTCATCATTTAATAATTGCTTTTCATCCAAGCACTCATTACTATCCGTACAAGAACTGAACAATATAACAAAAAGCGCATAAATACTTAAGATTTTTCTCTTCTTCATAACTTCTTCATTTTAATAAATAATTAACACGATAAAAAACAATATAATATTATATTCATTACACAATAGATACTTCTTAATATTTAGGCCAAAAATAATTTATTTAGGCAATAAATATTTGATCACAAAAGTAAATAAAAAAAACACAACAAGCTACTATTTTATCATTTATTAATCTATCTACACGATATAAGACTTTTTACACAAACATTTAAAAACATAAGCAAAGAAGACACAAACACACATTTAGACCTAAAACTATTTGTATCTACTATATATTTTCCATAATTACGCGGCCATTAATTTAAACTACATTAACTTTATAAATATAAATTCAATATCCACCTTCCAACAAATGAACAAGTAATAGAAATTAATTATTTGCAGTAGCATTGAAATGAATACAGCCCAAATATTCCATATTCTTTTAACAATGAGAAATTAATTACAAGCTCAGAGAAGAAGCTATAGGAAAAAGCATATTGGAATTCAATATAACTTACTAAGAAACTATTAATTTTACAAAGTCACAAATAAAAAAATCATCATACAGAAAATGAATTCACTTTTCTGTATGATGACCTGTAAAAAGCAAAATATTTTTACTTTGATTCCGAACAAGTAGCAATACCAAATGAGTACACATCAAAAGACTTCCAAACCCAGCCTGTAGAATCTTTAGAAAACTCATTGATATAATTAAATCGAAGCATTGTTACTTAGAAGACATATTATCGCTTATCATCAATCTGTTTATATTATGGAGATACATGGATCTACAAAACGACAGGATACCACTGACATTTTCAACAGTATATTCATGACAAACAAACTTATTATCGTAAATCTTTTTATGAACAAGATAGTAAAAAAGTCAACAACTATCTTGACCTAGGATTTAACTGCTGGAAACTTTTTGTCTATCCAATTAAAGATATAAAAATCTAATCGGCCAAACGATAGCGGTGTATGGAATGATGGTGACAATAATGAACAGCGTATTACCATACAGTTTATCTTTATCGAAATCCTATAATAGTCAAATGGCGAAACTTTTGCCTTGATGGAACAAATAGAGAAAAAAGACTGCTTGAAATCAAAAACAGTCTCTTTTCTTTCACATAATTTATGACTCAGAAGGAATCGGGAAAGAAGCTATTTCTGATTTTCCCCATACCCAACTTGTTGAATCTTTGCTGAATTCTTTGATGAAATTCACACGGACATTAACCTTTTTAGCTCCTGCTGATCTTTCTTTGCTTATCGCACGATATAAGAATTGATTCAAATCAAAAACGTTCGTGAACGGACAATCCTGTTCTGTCTTTTTTCCTTCACCCACTTTTGTAGCTCTCAAAAAGAAATCATACACATTGACTCCGTTTTCCTGGACAGTCTCCAGATTTCCATCATAACTCAAATCATAAGAGATAGTCTGATCTGAGGGAATATTCTTAAAGATTGAAGCTATAAACGCATGACTGTTAGCACGAAGAGCATACACTTCATTACCAAAAGCTGTTTGTATGAAACCGACCTCTGAAATAGCCATTTCATTCGACATAACAACTGAAGTATCTGTAAGAGAAGGAGATGTTGACCATTTATCTAATTTTCCGGCCTGCCCCTGTCCGACAGTAGCAGTAATATATTTATCTGAAGGCTGGTTATCCCAATCGATTGTACTATAATATACCACAAAATCACCTTGACTCAGGTTAGAAAACCCTGTAGAATAAACGACTGTACCATAATCATCTTTAACAACATTTCCCATCGCATTCATATCGAAATCTACAACACCATATCCACCCCCAGTAGATGTATTTCCACCGCCATCCAAACAAGAGGTTAACGTTACCATTCCCGCAGCGAAAGCTGCCAATCCTAAAACTTTAAGTTTCTTCATTTTACTGTTCTTTTAATTTTATATTATTGTTTATTATTTATTTGTTACTACTCAAAAACCAAAACGGAAGCCGGCTTGCAGATTGACATTAAACGGTTTCTCGGAACGGATCGTTTCGATCGTACTTCCATTGTCGAAATAATATCCGGCTCCTACTTCTGCATACAGGCTCAGGAAACGAAACAAGGGATAACTCGCTCCGACACGGCCATTGACAGACCACATCCATTCTTTCATCCGGAGATGTTTTTTCTCGTGGCGGATTTCATCATTCCCGACAAATATCTTGGAATTCAACTTACCGGCGACATTGATTTCCGTCATTCCGCCGGCAGCGGCATAAAACTGTATGCGTTTCCAGTCCGCAATCCTATAAGACAGAGAAAGCGGTATTCCGATAAAATGCAACTTCTGCTTTGTCTCACCGTAATAGACTGCTTTCGTTTCCCATTCGGAAGAAAGGAATGTATAATTCAAGCCGGATTGCAAGGAAAAACGGTCGTTCAGATAGTAGCTGACACCTATTCCAACCGTTACCGGTGTTTTATGATGGATATTTGTTTTCGGGGACTGCTCGTTGAAATAAGGGGAGTTTAACTGGAGCAACTCTTTATCTGTCAACGCTGTATTCTTTAATGCATACGTGTTTAGGGAATTAGTCGTTCCGGCCGTCACACTTCCTCCGCCCATTCCGAAACCCCATCTTTTTACCGGGGCTTTCACGGCTTCCTTTACGGGCGTCGCATCGGCAATCAATGCACGCGTTTCAACCGGGTGCATTTCAGATTCTTCCGGCACAGCCGTTTCGGGAGCTTCTTCCTTATTCACAACTGTATCGGAAACGGTTTCTACGACCTCTTCTTCAGCGGCATGCGAACGATAGGCGACAGCGGCTACGGGAGCCTGGGCAATGGCATGTTTAACTGCCGCCTGCTTAGCGACAACAACAGGCTTATTCGTGCTATTTCGGGAAGGTTCGCCCGCTATAACCGAAGCGACCGGCCGGGCTTGTTCTGCCAACTGCGTCTCCACAGCTTCTGTCTTTTCCTGGATTGTTTCGGCAACAGGCATATACTCCTTGTCACGGGTCATGACATAAACGCCTCCGGTCACAACCAGTAAGGAGACAACGGCTGCCGCAGCCCAATAGCGTAAAGTCCGACGGAAAGGGACAGACTTCTTTTCCGCCAGACGGTCGGCAATGGCCTCCCAGTCACCCGGCAACGTGTCCGCTTCAAAGTCATATAACTTCTCACGCAGCAAATCGTCAATTATGTCTCTTTCCTTATCTTTCATTTCTTTTTTACTCAATACAATTCATTAATCCTGCGTTGTAATAACTGTTTGGCACGCGTAAACTGCGAACGGGAAGTGCTCTCGGTAATGTTCATCATCTCGCTGATCTCCTTATGCGAATAACCTTCTATCGCAAACAGGTTGAACACCGTACGAAAACCGGCGGGCAGTTCATGCACCAGTTTCATCAGTTCCACCGCCGACATATCGGATATTGCGGAACTGTCCGGATGAATGAGTTCCGCCGTATTATCCAAGTCGGTCGCTTCGCGCAAAACATCCGATTTACGCAAATACTCCAACGCACAATTGACAAAGATCTTTCGCATCCACCCTTCAAATGACCCGGCTCCCGAATAGGAGTCCATACTGGTGAAGACTTTGACAAAACCGTCCTGCAACAAATCACGGGCAGTCTCCCTGTCGCTTACATAACGCAGACAAACGCCCATCATTTTGCGGGAATACGTTTCATACAGCTCCTTCTGAGCCAGCCTTTCCCCATTCCTACAACCCTCTATCAGTTGTTGCTCCGTCATTTAGTGTGTGCCTTCACGCCCTTTTCAAGGCTGTACATTTATATGATGTTAGAACCGTCCGAAACGCTGCATTCCGGTACAACTATTTTTATTCAAAAACGTTCCAAAGATACAGTATTCTCGCGAAATGAGCCCTTTTCTTATTTAGGAAATTTGGAAAGGTAATAATAGGTTTCCCTGGAAGGCTTGCTTTCGATATGATAGCGGGAAGAAGCTGAAACGGAAAATGTATATCCCCGCTCCGAAACCGTGTCGACAGGCAGATAGACGGAAGTATCCCGAATGCCGGTCAGCAGTATGTTTTTTGCCGACGCCGTATCGATCGAATCGCTCAGTGAATAATAGACCGTATAAGTCAGGACATCCTTCACCTGACCGGGCTTTTGCCAGGAGAGTTTCAACTCGTCGCCTTCGCGCTCTACCAGAATCTCTTCCGGGGCGGGCGGCACCTCGTCATTCAGCCAGGCAAGGGGAGGAAGCTGCGCCGGGTATTTATAATAGTTGTCTTTCAGTTCGTCGTACAAGCCTTTGGTATTATCCAGCACATTCGCACAGCGGAAGAATGTACAACCCGCCCCACCGTAATAGCGGCTGTAATCGATCTGGTCCGTTATGTCGTTGACTGTCCAGTCCGCTTCAGATTTCAACATCCGGTAAGCCCCCAGCCCGGGCACTACTAAGCGGCCGTTGCAATTGTCCACCCAGTTGTCTACAAAAGGGAAAAAGTTATCGTGCAGGTAGTACATCATCGGGACAATCATGTCCTGCTTTCCTTGCTGCATCCACATCTTCGGATCCTGGAACACGCTTTCGTAGGCTGTCCACCCGGCATTCGGAACGCGCTCGATACGGTTGTATTTGCCAAGCGGTGAACTGCTCACCTGCACCCAGGGTTTGACTGATTTCACATAGTCGTAAATGCGGAAGACCATCTTGTTGATATTCTCCCGCCGCCATTCGGCTAACGACCTTTTCTTACCGTATTTATTGTACAAGGCCTTATCAGGAAAAGATTTAGCCTGCTCGGGATAACGGATATAATCGAAATGGATGCCGTCGATATCGTAGCCGTTCACCAGTTCCTTGACTAAAGAGAGGATATAGTCGGAAGTTCCGGGCACGCCGGGATCCAGATACCATTCGCCATTATGCCGTTTACAAAGATTCGAATGCCGTTTGACAACAGAGAGTTTGCCTTGTTCTTTCACGCTTTTATCCGTTCCCAAGGGGAAAGTGACAAACCAGGCATGACACTCCATTCCCCGTTTATGGCATTCGTCGATCACAAAAGCCAAAGGATCGTAGCCCGGCATCACGCCGTATTTTCCGGAGAAAGTCTTGCTGGCCGGCTCCACCTGCGAACGCCAGATAACATCGCCACGCAAACGAACCTGCAGGAATACGGTGTTGAAGTTCGCATCCTGCAAACGGTCCAGAATGTCGCATACTTCACGCTGCTGCGCTTTACGCCCGGCTTCGGTCGTAGCCGGTTTCTGCGGCCAGTCCAAGCCATAGACGGTTGTCAGCCAAACGCCCCTGATCTCCCGCTTGGGAGGATCGACAGCATAAGCAATTTGCAACAGCAACAAGAACAATAACGACAGGCAATACTTTCTCATTTCACACATTTATTCAGCGATACAAAAGTACAGCTTTTTGCGCTTCTTCGGGATAGTCGGTTGTCAGAAAGTCCACACCACTCTCGATCATCTCTTTCATCACTTCCGGATCGTCGACTGTCCATACATTGATTTTCAGCTTCAGGTCTTTCGCTTCCTTAAACCATTCGGGATGCTGCTGCATCACTTTATAATTATAATCCAAGCCGGCAAATCCGAGTTCTTTTAATTGCTTGGGTGATAAATCGCCGTTCAGATAATAGACGGGGGTTTTAGGAGACAAGCGGTGCAACTCTTTAGCTGCATCGAGACTGAATGCGATATATTCGGTACGCTTTCCCAACTTCTTGCTGTTCACCATATCGACTGCGATCTTTGCGGCTTCGCGATCGCGTTCGGGGGTCGCATGGGATTTCAGTTCAAAAATCAGTTTTGCCTTTTTCAGTCTCCTCGCCCTGGCCAGATACTGTTCCAGCGTGGGAAGCGTTTCGCCGTTCGGGAGCTTCAGGTCTTTCAGTTCCGCATAGGGAGTCGTCTGGATATGTTTTCCCTGAATCTTGTTATCATGGAAAACAACCGGGACATTATCCGCAGTCAGATGCACATCGAACTCGGACCCGTACACTTTTATTTCATTAGCCCGTTCCAGAGAACGAATCGAGTTTTGGGCAGATCCTTCCGTCTTCCAATAACCACGATGAGCAATCACTTTCGTTTTGCCTTTAGCAGCGGCCGGCACTGTAATCAGTACACAGAAAAGAAAAAGAAGAGAGAATTTTAAGTGTTTCATAACATGGTATTTTTAGTTAGTTTGCTAATTCCAATAAATGAGGATTTATCAGTGTATTTCATACTTGTGACATAGCGTCGGGAGTATCTGTTTCCCCTCTCGAGAGGGGATAAGGGGGTGTGTTATCTTTCTGTCTATCAATGAAAATCCACACACCCCCTGCCCCCTCTCAAGAGGGGA